>Ga0172377_10000690_pt1 | contig 32582 bp, 27 predicted proteins | sample Pumphouse3metaG_FD_119749 | JGI IMG/M metagenome (GOLD analysis project Ga0172377, IMG submission 119749) | Leachate microbial communities from a municipal landfill in Southern Ontario, Canada - Pumphouse #3 metaG | ecosystem: Engineered > Solid waste > Landfill > Unclassified | place: Canada... | reverse complement strand
AGAGGATCTTCCCGGTTTCTTTCGTATTAAAGCCGATAATAGGGACCTTAATTACAATAAGTATTTTTCAGAAGGGCAAACAAAGTTTGATAGCAATCTTCAATACACCTCTCATAATACCGAACGATTAGATATTGAAGGGATGAAGAAACTTCTTTTGAAGTTAGATTTGTTTAAAAAGCAATAATGAAAGTACTAGTTACTGGCGCTAATGGTTTTATTGGCAAAAATCTTTGCCTTGAACTAAAAAACAAAGGCTTTGAAGTTCTACCTTTTGATTTAGACAAAACCAAAGAAAATCTTAAGCGTTTTCTAGACGTTGCCGATTATATCATCCATTTGGCGGGCATTAATCGCCCGATGAGCAAAGAAGAATTTTATGATGGCAACGCAAATTTTACCTTGCGTCTCATCGAACTTCTTAAAGCCAGTAACAGAATCATTCCAATAATCTTTTCTTCAAGCACTCAAGCAGAACTCGATAACGATTATGGAAAATCAAAACAAATGGCCGAGGATTGTCTTTTTTCTTTTATGGAAGAGACGGGGAACCCTGTCAGGATTTATCGCTTAACAAATGTCTTTGGAAAGTGGTGTAAACCCAATTACAACTCAGTTGTCGCCACATTCTGTCATAGCATCGCGAATAATTTGCCAATCGAAATTAGGGATGATAATTATGAAGTTAAACTTGTTTATGTGGACGACGTTGTCAAAGAGTTTATAAAGCGCCTTAATGAGCCTCAAACAGGGCGGAATAGAGTTCTTGAAGAGGTTTACCCTATGGAGGTTATTTCGCTTGGTAGACTCGCTAAAAAGATTAATGAGTTTAAACTGACTCGCGACACTTTTTATACTCCAAAGATTGAAAGCGATTTTGATCACAAGTTATATGCGACTTTTTTGAGTTATTACTCGATAGATGATTTCGCTTATGACTTGAAGATGAATGTCGATGCTAGGGGTTCGTTTACTGAAGTTTTGAAAACAGTTAATGATGGACAAGTATCAGTCAACATTTCGAAACCAGGCATCACCAAAGGTAATCATTATCACCATACGAAAAATGAGAAGTTCATTGTCGTTAGCGGTGAATGTGAAATCAAGTTTAGAAAAATAGGAACCAAAGAAATCTTTACTTATAAAGTAAACGAGTCAAAAATACAAGTAGTGGATATTCCTCCGGGCTACACTCATTCGATTAAGAATGTTGGAGAGGATGATTCGGTGACAATCATGTGGGCAAGCGAAGTGTTCGATAAAGACAATCCCGACACCTATCACGAGGAGGTCGAAATTAATGAATGACAAATATATAGTAATGACCATTTTAGGAACAAGACCAGAAATTATTCGCTTGAGCGAAACAATTAAAGCTTGCGATCAATATTTTGATCATATTCTTGTTCATACTGGACAAAATTATGATTATGAACTCAATCAAATCTTTTTTGAGGATTTGGGACTTAGAGCTCCTGATTATTATCTAGAGAGCGCAGGAGAACACCTCGGCGAAACGATTGGCAATGTCATTGCAAAAAGTTATAAGCTGATGAGCGAATTAAAACCTGATGCGATTTTGATTCTAGGGGATACGAATTCCGCTTTAGCGGCTATCTCCGCGAAACGTTTAAAGATACCTGTTTTCCATATGGAAGCTGGAAACCGTTGCTGGGACTGGAATGTCCCGGAAATGGTTAATCGAACAATTGTTGATCACATTGCTGATATAAATCTGCCATATACCGAAAATTCTCGCCGTTATTTGTTATCCGAAGGAATGGATGGCAAAACAATCTTCGTTACTGGCTCGCCAATGCACGAAGTAATTAGTAAAAATATTGATAAAATAGGAAAAAGCGATGTTCTTGAACATTTAGAACTTCAAAAGGACAAATATATTGTCGTTTCCGCGCATCGCGAAGAAAACATCGACATCGAAGATAATTATATTGAACTAGTTGAATCAATTAACCAAGCTGCCGAAAAATATCAAGTTCCGGTCATTTATTCCACCCATCCTCGGACAAGAAAAATAATTGAAAAAAGAGGAATCGTTTTTCATTCCTTGGTCAAAAACATCAAACCACTTGGTTTTCATGATTATGTTAAATTACAGGCTAATGCTTTAGTGGTTTTAAGCGACAGTGGAACGCTAACGGAAGAATCCGCCATTCTTGGTTTTCCGGGTGTTTTGATTCGCACATCGACTGAAAGACCAGAAGGACTAGACGCTGGCACGGTGGTAGTTGGTGGCATCAAAAGTCGCGATGTTTTGGCGGCAACCGAACTTGCTATTCGCTTAGCAAAAGAAAGGCCAATAGCAAAGTTGCCCATAGATTATGAATCCACTGATGTGTCGACCAAAATCGTGAAAATAATTCAAAGTTATGTCCATATTGTCAATAAGACAACATGGTTAAATTAGATATTAATCTCCTTATTGATATTTTAAACTTGATAAGGGGTAATAATTAGTATAAAGTTATTCGCGTATGAGTGAACAGGGATTTACAAAAAGACAAATCACATATCTTGCTTTTAAGCGATTTCTTGACATATTTATTGCGTTTTTTGCAATCGTTATTTTATTACCGTTTCTGATTCTCGTCGCCCTTTTGATACTTTGTACCTCGAGAGGGCCGATTTTCTTTTTACAAAGACGCGTTGGCAGGAACAATAAAGTGTTTCGTATAATCAAATTTCGGACAATGCGTTTCGATGCTCCCGAAATTCCTCCGAGCAACATGACTGAAGAACAACAAAAAGCGTTGTTGTCTAATATTGGCGGCTTCTTGCGCAAGACAAGTATTGATGAACTACCTCAATTCTTCAATATATTCGTTGGCCAGATGAGTTTAATCGGACCCAGACCTCCCGCAGCCATTAATGAAGATGAAATAATTAACGAAAGAGCCAAGCTTTTTCCTAGTCCAAATTCCTTAAGACCAGGATTATCCGGATACGCACAAACTCATGGCCGTAATCACGAAGTGAAACAAAAGGCTGAACTAGACTATTATTACACCAAAAATATTTCCTTTAAATTAGACATTATTATTTTCTTTTTAACAATCCGAAAAATGTTTCTCTTTGAGGGTCGCTAAATTAACTCCATCGGTTTATTGACTAATAGAATATAATAGTTTATATAAACCGAACGAATAATTATGACAATCAAGTACCGTAATTTATTAACAAATATTGTTTTTTGGATAATTTTGATTTTATGTGCATATTTTGCAGAAAATGTCGTTCTTTTTGATTTTACAAACTTTCAAAGGCCGTTCTCTGTTTTAGAATATCTTCTTATATTCATTGGGATTATTGTTCTTGTTGGATATTTTTTATACTGCGAACACAAGTACAATGGGCTAAAGTTTAAAACGTTATTTGGTGTCGCTTTATTAATGATTGCTATCGGAGCAATAATTGGGATCTTATTAACTCCCGAAATACAGACGTTTGAAACTTTGGAACTTGTCGAAGATGTCGAAACATTAGTGCAAAAAGACTTCATTGTTTCAATAGAGCAAAAAGTTAAAAGCATAATGTTTGTTATTATTGCGGTGGTCGGAGTTTATTTTCAAGTTATAATCATGCCTCGATTAATTAGTTTTCGAAAGTATGTATTATTTTTAATGTACGTTATGGTTGGTGTAGCACTTATTTCGGCACTGTTAAGTTATGTCTTAGATTTTTCATCCTATGTGCATCTTTATAATCACGGCTTACATGGATATGATTATCCACAATCATTTTTATTTAACCGCAATATGTATGCATTAATGCTACTGCTGGGGATGCTGGCCCTCTATAATATTATTTCTTCGCTTCCTAAATGGTATAACTATGCCTTTCTAATTATTTTGTTTGTTAGTATCTTTTTTACTTTCTCAAAAGCGGCAACTGCTGTTGCATTAATAAGCTTTATAATTCACTTCATATATCGCATGATTGCCACTTTCAAACAGCATAAAATCAGAAATGGCATTTATGTAGGAGTTGTTGCATTAGTCGGCTTTTTTGGTTTGTTTTTAATACCAATTCCGGGTTTAATGGATGTTTGGCTTTTTAAAGAAGCAAGAAGGTTTATTCTTGAGTATTATGTCGAATTGGGTAGAAATTCAATCAATCTCCGAGAGTATATTTGGAACAGTGTTGTTAGTATGGCAAAAGGAACCTATTTGTGGCTGGGAAGAGGACCAATCATTTTTAATCGGACTTTGTATTTTTATACCGGAGAAATTAGTTCTAGAGGAATCCCGAATTACTTTTCTCACAATGGTTTTTTAGAAATCTTGGGAATTTGGGGACTCATTGGCGTAATACCGTATTGTCTTGGTGTTACCGCGCTTTTTGTCATTAATATTTACATTTCAGTAAAAAATTACAAAATTGGAATTCCTGCTTTGATTATTCTTGGTTCATTTTTAGCATATACAATGGTGGAGACATCAACTTTATTTGATTTGACTATCGAAGGAGTTGCAACAACCACTATTGTTAGTTTGCCGGCATTATCTTGGTTATATGCGAGACGTCATCCCGAAGCCAACCTAGAGATTGTTGAAACTACTGAGTTATTTGAATATCGAATGCCAAGATATGATGTCTATTTATTTACTAGAAAAGTTACTAATTATATATCCTTATTTTTAGGCATCAGCGTAATGATGTCATTTTTTCATTTACATTTAAAAGGTTCGCAGATAGTCTCCTATATAACATTATTGGTTATTATTATAACCATTATGATTGTCGTTCCCCGATCTTTGGGAAATATTTATAAACTCAAAATCGATAATAAAAAAGTTTTGTTTTACTTATTTACGATTCTCACTTTACTAATAAGTGCTGCCGGGATTGTTTTATATGTATTAACTTCTTATCCCTTGGTGATGGTCTTTGCTGTTAATGCACTATTGCTCAATTTATTAATAAGCGAGCGAATTTCGAAATCATCTCAGGTCAAATTCAAAGAATATATAGTTAAAATAATTGGCCGATCTTCAGTTATATTTCTAACTATTGCATTAAGCGGCTCACTAGTTATCTTTTTTGCTAATGGACTTACCTGGTTTATCGTATCGGAAATCGCCCTTCTTTGTTTCGTATTTGCATTACCATTCATTAGAATGTTTGATGTAAAAAATAGCGTAATCAATCGTACAATGCTTCTATCTTTTGCCCGTGCAATTAATAAGTAATTTATAGAATCATATGTAATAAACATCTCATCATCAAGTTAACCAACATCCGTTTCTAGGTTAATAACTTCCTCGCGACTATGAACCGCATACGCAAGCGGAATGGCGACGATAAGCATGCTCATCAGTGATGAAGCACTTGAACCAGAAATGAAAATTTGCGCAGATTCGAAGAAAGCCCAAAAAGCATAAGCTAGCAAAGCCGCAGAGGGCACGACATAAATCATTAAATTATTCTTTCTTTGATTGATAAGTCTAAAAGCATATAAATGTAGTCCGACATAAAATGCGAAAAAGATGATTCCACCCATTCCTAACACAGTTAAATAGGCGTTATGAACATCAGTAAAAATCGAATTGAAATGGCCAATGATTGACCATTTATAAGCTTGGTGAGGCAAGGTGTGGCCAAAACCGAGAAATATTTGCTCTCCTTTGAAATTATCGAAAAAATATACCGCTAAATCATTTCGACCTTCCAAAGCTCTAATAAAAGCGAGCCTCGTTGTAGGGTTTATTAACATAAAGGAAATGCCAACGACAAGGATTGCCAGTATGAATAATCCGACGAGACGTATTTTTTTTGGAAGGGTTTTCTTCTGCTTAGTAAAAAAGCGATTGATGAAAAAGACAATCACGGAAATGGCGAAAACAAATGCCGCTCCAATGCCATTTTTGCTAAATGAGAAGAATAAAGTTACAAAGAAAACTGCGACCAATAAAGCCCATGTAATATTCATTAAACTTTTAAACACCCGCTTGCGGTTTGTCTTAGTATTTAGCGAACGGAAGAGCATGAATGCCGAGATAATAATTGCTTGGACTAAGAAGGCGCCAAAAGCGTTTTTAGAAGGAAAAATCGAAGCGATACCATAAAGTTGTGCATTGCTGTTTCCTTGAATTTTTAAAAGATAAGTATCAGCTTCCAAAATATAACTTAAAAGGCATGAGAAGAACATAAAACTCACAAAAAGATAGAAGAGAAGAATATGTCCTTTTGATTCTCTTATGAGTATTGGAAGCACTGTAAAAAGAGAAAGAAGAAAAACTAAAGAGAAAAGGGTATCCGCATAGAAACTCAATATTTCAAGAATACCGATTTTGATACTGTAATTTATCGTTCTTTGAAAATCGTCTATGTAAACAAAAGATATTTCGCCAAGATTAAAAACCGGTGAAAGTAAAAGAACAAAAAAAGCCAATAGCGAAAAAACTAGTAAAGGTTTGTTTATTTTTGGCTTTAATACAAAATAAGCGACTACTGTATAACTTGCATACAAAATAGCAAATGCCGCTCTCCAAATAAGTTTAGTCGTTCCACTTGTGAAGAAAGATTCTAAAGCGCTGTTCCATGACACAATATTGGGTATGAAGGTCGCAAAAAAGTAAATAATCAATATTGCTGGAAATAAAAAGACTATTACTGAACGAGCCTTACTCACTACTATTTCCTCTTATGCCAAAGTCATGATAGATAACCAGATAAGCAAAGAAGCAGTTAATAAGCAAAACAGGAATTAATGAAACCCAATTTCCATGTGAATATACAATCAGGCTTTCGAAGCGAAAAACGAAAAATAAAATAATTCCCGAAATTAATATCGGCAAAACAACCGCAAACAATAGTTGTGCAAGAGAAAAACTAAAAGGAAGATACAAATATTGTTTGTTTGCACGATTAGTAATAATTTTTATTTGCTTTAATCCAAAAGAAACCGCTAACCCTAAGACAACTAGATTAACTCCGAAGGCCCAATATTGTTTGGCGAAAATAAAAGCGCCAAAGAAGTAAGCACTTAATGAGCTGATAATTGAAAAAAATAGAAGCAACATGACATTTTTACGGACGCCTTTTAAACAAAACAAATCCAAAAAAGGTCGAAAGAAAAGCTTCCATTCATCACACGATGAATTATTTCGTTTTATGGAATTCGTTACTTTCTTTTTATCTTTCTTAATCATGCTTCAAATTATATCACATTGATAAAAACGCGCATTTAAACGCGCGCTTATTGCCGACTATTTTTTATAACTATCATATATACTGATTCGAAATTAATTTCGTTTGCTTTTCGTAAATATTCTTGGTCTCCGACATCAGAACACAATTTGTCATTAATCGCAAATGGGATGAGGCGAACATTGAGATTGTTACGAGCGATGATTTCGCTTACGATACTGGCAAGGCCGCCAATAATATTGTGTTCCTCAAGAGTATAAATAATCTTGTATTTTTTTAATACTTCAATCATCTCTTGATTATCGATTGGTTTTAAAGATGGCATTGAATAGGCATCCAATTTATAACCTTGTTCGTTTACCTTCGCACTGACATCAAGTGCAACCTTCGAAATCGTACCATAGGCAATAATAGCACTCTCAGCTTTGTTATCACTCATCAAAGCGGGAGCACCGAGCTTGAATTCATAATTAGGCCGATGCAGGTCGATAAGACTATCGCGTTCTAAGCGCAAATACACGGGTGCTTTTATGTCAAACATCAAATTAATTAAGAATCTGGCTTCAATCCGATCTGAAGGTGTAAAAACATGCATGCGAGGGAGCGCTCTCATAATAGCAATGTCTTCAGTGGCGTGATGACTCATGCCAAGTGCCCCATAAGTAAAACCGCCTCCGATACAAATGATTTTGACATTGGCGTTATAATAGCAGACATCATTACGGATTTGTTCATAGCATCTAAGTGTTGGGAAATTGCCGATAGAATAGACGACGGGCACTAAACCTACAGAGGCCATACCTCCCGCCATTGCCATCATATTTTGCTCAGCGACACCAGCATTCGTATATTGCTGGGGCAATTGATCAATAAATGGTTGTAAAACACCAAAGCCCAAGTCACCGGTAACAAGCTGAATGCTTTTATCTTGTCTAGCTCTTTGAATTAATATTTCAACAAAGGTAGTACGCATTACTTATTCTCCTCGTATGGATCATTTAATAATTTTGGTTTATTGTTCCTAAGTTCTTTAAGCGCTTGATTATATTCGTTTCCGGCATGAGGAAAACGATAATGCCAAAGAATGTTTAATTCCATGAAAGAGACACCCTTACCTTTAACCGTATCAGCGATTATGACGAATGGTCCATAAGCCTTTTGAGCATCTTTCATTGCCGTGAGAAGGGCCAGGTGATCGTGACCATCAATCTCGGTTGCTTGCCAATTAAAAGCGAGCCATTTCTGCAAAAAAGGCTCCAATTTCGCAGTTTTTTCAGTGAAATCGAGACTTTGCATTTGGTTGCGGTCAACGATTGCAATTAAATTATCAAGTTGATATTCGTTGGCCATCAATGCTGCTTCCCATACGGCACCTTCGTCGCATTCTCCATCGCCAAGAATAACATAGACTTTATTTATGCGTCCTAGTTTTTTTAATGCCAATGCGATGCCGACGGCGTAAGAAAGGCCGTGTCCTAATGAGCCAGTTGAAGCATCAACTCCTGGAACTTCTTTATGCGAAACATGACCTGATAGTTTACTGCCGTTTTGGTAATGGCTTTTTAATATCTCGCGACTAAAAAATCCTCGTTCAGCCAAAACGGCATAGATGGCCGCGCCGGCATGACCCTTGCTTAAAACGAAATAGTCGCGATTAATATTTGCTGGATCACCTGGATAGACATTAATGATGTCAGCGTAAAGTACACCAAGAATGTCGGCCACCGATAAAACAGAGGCGATATGTGAACCTTGAGATAAGTGTGTCATCTCAATTCCGTGACGTCTTATGAGCCATGCTAATTCAACACTGTTATAGTTACTTTTATTCATCCATTGCTCCTTTTGAGCAAGAGATGCTTGCTAAAAGATTTCGAAATTTATTTTGATTATTGACTAAAGAGTGATTTTTTTCAATCACTTCATCAAGTAATTTCCCATTTGGATATTGTAATTTACCGTCTAAAAAATTATTAAGAGTACTTTCAAGGTCCTGTGGATTGTTAACGACAAAGTCGCTAATTGCCATTTTTAAATACTCATTGCAGGCAAGTTCTTTTGGAATATAAACAAGAAAAGGAACTCGGCTTGATAAACTATCGGCAATTTTTGTGGAAAAAGAAAATCGCAAATCTTTAATGGCATAATCAGAAAAAGCTTCGACATGAATAAGTAAACTGCTTTGTCTCATGACTTCCTTTACACCATCATAAGTGGCAAAACCATGATAGATGATTGCCGAGCATTGCTTAATCGCTTCGACCGCCTCTTCATTGCCGTTTCCATAGACGTGGAGTTTCAAATTGCGTTTATTTAAAAGCGTTGCAATTTCGATTAAAGGTAGTTCCCTTCCGAGATTGAAATTTCCAAGATAGGAGATGTTAACTTCTTCTTTTGATTTTGTCCTTGTGACCTGATTCTCTTCACTAAAAGATGAAGAAGTCATAATGTAGTCTGCTCGATGGGGGATAGCTTGAATAAAATGGTTCATCAACGCTTCCGAAATATAAATGCATAGTGAAGACTTTCTAATGGTCTTTTTCATATCATTAACTAAACGGTGGCGGAAAAAGGGATAGAGAAATGAATATTTGCGTTCCATGTAATTATATTCTTTGAAATAGTAATCCTCGCTATTGTAGATGATTAAAGGAATGTTTCTTTTTTTGGCAATTTTTCTAGCAAGGCGAAACAAAAAAGGGGCGTCTCCCGCTTGCAGTAATAGATGAGTCGGTGAAAAATCATCAATCCATTTCTCAAAACTTTTTGCCTTCCAAGCTGCACTATTCCAAATAATTTCGCGAGCGAGAGAAGTTAATGGGTTTTTCTTAGTTTTTTGGCGACTCTTTTTGCTAATAGAAGTTAAGGCTTGTGATGCATCTTTTTTTCCAATCAAACCTTCAATGGGAATTCTTGATTTATAAGCCGAGAGAGCTTCGCGATCTGTGACGCGATAAAAATTTGTGTGAGTAGTAAGGTTTGGCATTTCATCATGAATATAAAAGTTTGCAACTTCGTTATTAGCAAACGAAGAAACAAAATTGAAAAGCGTTCTGCCGTTCGAGTTTGTAAGCGATAAGCAGTTGTTCGAGATGATTAAAAGACGAATCTTTTTGTTTTCAATCATTTTTTATTCCGGTTTGATTTTGCAACTATAAGTTGTGACAATTGAGGACAATAATTCTTTGACTTCCTGATTGCTTTCTAAATCAAATACTTGCGAAATGTTGCTGATATCTTTGTCAATATCGAAATCAGTAGTGCAATCTTCAATATATATCTTTTTGTTTTCGGTTTTCTTGTGTTTTTCGACATCAATCAAAATCTCTTCATATAACTTCTCGCCAGGTCTTAATCCAGTTATTTTAATATCAATTTCTTTATAAGGCATATGGCCAGATTGGCGAATCATTTTTTCCGCTAAAGAAATAATTTTGACAGGCTCACCCATATCAAGAATAAATATTTCTCCTTTATTGGCATATATTGAACATTGAAGAATTAACGAGACAGACTCATCAATTGTCATGAAGAAACGAGTGATTCTTTCATCAGTAACCGTAATTGGTCCGCCTTCAAGAATTTGCTTTTTAAATAGTGGAATTACGCTTCCACTGCTTCCGAGGACGTTACCAAAGCGAACAGCCGCGTATTTAGTTGTTGTGGTTAATTGCGAAAAGTGTTGGATTATCATTTCCGCAAAGCGTTTAGTAGCACCCATCACATTCGTGGAGCGAACAGCTTTATCGGTCGAGACTAATATCATTTTTTTGGCATGATACTTGTTGGCCAGATAGGCGACGTTATATGTGCCAAAAACATTTGTTCGAATTGCCTCTTGCGGACTCTCTTCCATTAATGGAACATGCTTATATGCAGCGGCATGATAAACGTAATCAGGCTTATACTTTTTAAAGATTTGTTCCATTCTTTGTTCGTTATACGTCGAACCGATGAGAACTTCAACTTCGGTTTTGTTAAACACTTTGCGAGCTTTCATCAATAGTTTTTGTTGTACATCATAAACACCATTTTCATAGATATCGAAAAGAACAAGACGAGCCGGTTTTGCATCATAAATTTGGTTGACTAGTTTAGAACCAATTGAGCCACCAGCCCCCGTAACAAGAATTGTCGCTCCATCAAACATTTTTGAAAGCTCTTTGTTATCTAACTTTACTGGTTCGCGACCTAGAAGTTCATCCATGTCAACATCAAATATGTTGATTGCACGAGCTCCTTGCATTTCTGATAGAAGTGGAAGACGTTTAACACGGACATTACACGCATCAAGTGCTTTGATAATCTCTTTAAGACGCTGCGAAGAAATATTGGCAATGGCAATTATTACTTCTTCAACTTCCATGTAATCTATGATTTCACCGATTCGCGAGATTGGCCCCTTAACGGGAATGTTTGAAAACGATCCTCCGATTTTGTTTCTGTCATCATCAATGACGGCGACAACGTCATTATGCGAACGAGGGTTATTCCGTGCCTCATCAATAACAATTTTGGCGGCTGAACCTGCGCCTATAACGAGAGTTCGAACCGTTTTGCCTTTTTTTGATAGAGTTGTTAGAACAAATCGAGTTACCCGCTTAACGTATCTCATCGCGGGCACAAGAAAGACAATAACAAGAAGACCAAGGAAATATACTTCCGGTTTTATATGTGGCAAAAAATTATCAGGAATTAAATAAACGACAAGGTAAAAAAGCAAGACGTCGATAAAGGTAATACCCATAACCTTGATGGCTTCAAGAATTCCGAAATTTGTTACGATGATTCCATAAACACCGGAAAACACGAAAGTTAATTCAACAAAAAGAATTAAAGCAACACCGGTTAATATTGCAACGGTAAGCTGTATCGAGTCCAAGACCACTATGTTACGGTAAGAGGCTAATATGAATAGTGCATACACTGCGCCGACAATTAAAATATCAACTAGGACAAAACCTAAAGTTGACAATACATTTTTTTTAGTGAACATATATTTCATTAACAATCACCCCGCTATCATGAAAATAAAAGTTATGCTAAGACTTTAAATGTAATAATACTCACTGTCACATTATTTTACTATAAAATATGTGCATTTTTACTAATTTTGTAAACTAAAAACTTAGAGGCTTGTGATGCTATAAAAGCGAAGATTTGATTATTTTTACTCTTAATATCGTTTTGAACTTGGTAAGCTTATTCCATAATGGTTATCTTTCTTTATATTTTGTGTAATATAATTATGGCAATTAGCTTGCTATGTTAGAAAAGCAAAGGTAAAACAATAAGATGAAGAAACACGCTTACTTATACTTAGCACACAATGATTTGGATTGTTTGCAGCGCTCAATTGATTTTGTCGATGACGAACGTAATGATATTTTTGTGCATGTCGATCTAAAATGTAACAAAGTTATCAACTTGAAATCATCTAAATCACATTTGTTTCTAATTCCTCGAACAAAGGTATACTGGGGCGGTTATTCGCAAACTAATGCCACTTTTCGTTTGATGGAATACGCTAAGAATAATGGAAGCTATGATTATTATCATTTACTTGCCGAAAACGCCCTACCTGTAAAAAGTCAAGATTCGATTCACGAATTCTTTGATAAGAATAGTGATTCATTATTATATTTTCATGTGAATCAAAGACCGAATTATAAGCTAATAGTCAACCGAGCTAAATTCTATTATCCATTCATTGAAACGGATGCTTTTAGATTAAGTAAAATAGTTAAAGGATTGAGTTTATTTTTGGGTAGACTACAAGCATTGGTGTTTATCAACCGTCTAAGGAAAGTAAATGAAAGCCTTTATCCGTTATGGAATGGCTGGGAATGGTTTTCGATTCCCGAAGATTTCGTTACTTATATGCTTTCTAAAGAAAACGTTGTTCAAGAAGTCTTTCATAAGACCCTTGCTTCCGAAGAAGTTTTTTTTATGTCACTAGCAGCAAACAACCCTGTTTTTCGTAAGAGAATTTTTGCTTTTAATTGTGAACCACAGGACATAATAAGAGCCAGCAAAGTTTATCAGGATTGGTCAGATGGGAAGCCAAAGGTGTTTGACCTATCAGATTACGAAGCATTAATGACAGATCAAACCGACAGATTCTTCTTTGCCAGAAAATTTAATAGCGTCAAATCTAAAGATTTAATTGATAAGATAGAATATACCTTATCTAAGAAGGGTGAGTAGCGATACCTCATAAAGCACAATGAAAATATTACTAATAAATGTTGTTTATAACAAAGGAAGCACGGGAGTTATTGTAAATAATCTTTATGATTATTACTCCGCACTTGGACATGAAGTTAGTGTTGCCTATGGTCGTGGCCAATTGATAAAAGAAAAAGATATTTATAAAGTTGGTAATGAATTTGAGGCTAATGTGCATCACTTTTTTTCTAAGATAACGGGCAATATGTATGGGGGGATGCTTTTCTCAACAAACAAGCTTATAAAAATCATTCAGAAAATCGAACCAGACATCGTTCACATCCATTGTATTAATGGATACTTCACAAATATTTATCGTCTCATAAAATTTATTAAAATTAATAAACTCAAAGTTGTCTTGACTAACCATTCCGATTTTATGTTTACCGCCAACTGTGGGTATTCTTTATGGTGTGATAACTGGAAAAATAAAGAGTGTCGCGGGTGTCCGCGTGTCAAAGAGTTTAACGGGCCATTTTCCCTTAACCGCACTCATTCTTTTTATATAAAAATGAAAAAAGCTTTTGAAGGAATGATCGGAATTCACGTGACTGGCGTGTCGCCATGGCTTACTGATCGTGTAAAACAATCGCCAATATTTAGTTCATTTCCTATTAGCACAGTTTTAAACGGTGTAAGTCTTGAACTAACGAATATTCGCAATGAAGAGAATCCTTATACGAGCGTTAATCCACTGAACAAGAAAATCGTGCTTTATGTCACGGCAAATTTTGACGAAGTTGAAAAAGGTGGATCATATATTTTTGAAATTGCTAAACTTTGCCCTGAAGAAATTTTTGTGGTTATAGGTTCCACCGAAAAGAAAATTATCGAAAACATTATTTTTGTCGGTCGTGTTAAGTCTTCCGATTTGGCAAAGTACTATTATTATGCAGACGCTAGTTTACTATTGAGTAAAAGAGAAACGTTTTCTATGGTTGTTGCCGAATCATTAATATGTGGAACGCCAGTTGTGGGTTTTCTTTCAGGTGGACCGGAAGCGATTGCGATTAAGGAATACTCGTCATTTGTTGAAAATGGCGACGTCTCATCTCTTGTTGCAAGTTTAAATAAAGTATTAATGACTCAAAATGACAAGCACTATATTATGAAGATGGCGGATGAAAAATATTCTGTAAAAGCATCAGCTGAAGAATATTTGAATATTTATCAGAGAATAAGTAATGAAAAATAATCGTATATCTTCACTTCATTTTAGTGAATTAAAAACAAAAGAACGCGGGCAGAATTCGCCACTTCAAGAGTTCCGCGTCCTTCACGTTGTAGGAGCCTTCCTCAAAGGTGGTACGGAAAGCTTCATTTTGAATTATTTCGAAGCTCTAAGAAAGGATAATGTTACGTTTGACGTATATTGTTTTAATGTTGTCGATGAAGAACAAAAAAAGCGATTAATAGCCCTCGGCGGAAACTTGTATCAAGGATTAGCGCCCAGTAAAAAAGGACTGTTTGAAGCAGCGCGCCACTTCAAGAAATTTTTAAAGGAACATGAATATTATCATGTGGTTCATTGTAATGCCAATTTTGATAGTGCTCTTTATGCTCGAATTGCGAAGAGAAAAAAGATTGCCACAATCGTTTGCCACGCCCATGACACCCTGACAGGTATTCGCTTCAATTTCGCACAAAAAATAGTCATGTCTTTCAAACGTGCAACTTGCCGTTTAAATGCAGATAAATTTTTAGCTTGCTCAGAGGAGGCTGGAGAAGATATTTTCGGAACAAGATTTTTCAAAAAAAATGGTGTTGTCATCAAAAATGCCATCAACCCTAAACTTTTTCAATCAATTAAAGAAGAAAACCTTGATCAGTTATATGCCGACTACCATATTCCACGAGACAAAATCATCTTGGGAAATATATCGCGTTTCGAAGATAAAAAAAATCAGCAATTTTTGATTCATTTGTTTGATTTGCTCTCACAAGGAAGTGACAAATATTATTTGGTTCTTGGCGGAGTTGACGGTGGTACATTATCGTCAATCAAGCAGTTGGCAAAGCATCAGGATAGGATATTATTCATCGGTCCAAGAAATGATGTTGCTAACTGGCTTCACTTGTTTGATTATTTCCTTATGCCATCGCTTTTTGAGGGTTTTGGCATCGCTGCTTTGGAATCGCAACTTGCTGGTTGTCCCACGATAGTTTCAAATAACTTCCCTCAAACAATTGACTTAGAGATTGGTTTAGTGAAGTATTTACCACTTGATGTACATTTGTGGGCAGATGGTTTGTCCAGTTTCCAAAAACCAAATGTAAACGATGAACACATTTATAAGGCCCTTTTGGCGCGCGGCCTTGAGATAAATTCCTGTGCAGCTGAACTTTTGAATATTTATAAGTAGTTTTCTCCATTTGTAATGGACAAACTATTTCGTGCAAATATTTCTTATGCTATGATTTTTTCAATGAAACAGAACGATATATATGAGATTGATGTGGCTTCTTACGATAAGCCATGCATTCAATCAAATAAAGGCAAGGTTAAAGATCCCTTGTCACACAACGAAAATTACTTTCGTTTTTTCATTAAAAACTATGCTTTTTTCTTAATTATTTTGTTATTGGTTTTAATCAGTGTTTCTTTGGCCTACCTTCTAGGTGCACTACTAATAAACGAGAAATTCACATGGTTTAGTTTTTGTCTAATTGCTTTTTTAGGCATAACTTTTTTTTCGATGGTTTTTATACTTAAAAAATTGCCATCTCAATTTGAAGATGACCAAGCTAACGCGATATTTAAACCGGTATCAATATTATTGACGACCATTGTGATTTTATTTATCCCATCCTTTGTGTGGTCGATTGCTCTTTTGATTACAACCAGCATCAACCCATTGGGATTTCTGGCTTCCGGTAATTATCTATCACTAATTTTTCTACTAATTCTGTTTTCGGCAATATCCTCTGCTATTTGGTATGAGCAATATCTAAGAAACATTGTGAATAGAGTTTTGTCCCGTTTGAAAAGAAAACGCAAATGATTAAGCGATTTGTGAAATTGTGCATCGATAAGAAAACATTGATAAATTCATTGTTTTCAATCGTGCTTATCTTTTATTTTGTCGGTGTTTTCATCCCCAATGTTACGGTGAGCCTTGGTTCAGTCAGTACATTTTTTAATTTTGGGGTCACTAAAATAATATGGCGGATTTTTATTGCCGCTATTTTTGGCATATATATGTTGTTGGCTTTCATTGCCAATCAAATTCGGCCAAACCGTCTCCTAATCATTGCTTCAATTTTTATCTTTGCTCTCATGCTTATGACCCCAATTATCAATATTGCATCTTCTTCTTATCAATTTATGTCACTTGATACTTATTCTCGCCTGACGATTAGTACGGTCGTTATTGGCTTTTCTGAAGTTATTGCATACTATGGCAATATTATAGTTTCCTTCATATTCTTTTTTGCCCTGTTGTATGCGATGCCTCTTCTAATGAAGGAGGCAAAACATAGCAAACTAGTACTATATGTAATCATCGGAATTATGATGTTTCTATGTTTTTATAGTTTTTTTACTGAATATAGTAAGTATGGTATGATTTTGCGCGGTCAAATCAACGTTTACGAAAACGATATCCATTCACTCTTTGCGTCTAAAAATGCTTTTGGTTTATTTTTGTATCAAGCCGCGTTAATTTGCGGTTATCTTTTCTTCTCCTCATTAAAAAATGATGACAACGATTTTGTCGAAGAAAGTAGGAAAAAAAAATTACTTAACATTCTTTGGTTTTCACTGATGATTTTCTTTATGATCGTAGCTTTCTTCACAATTAATAAAAACAGTATTTTAGCCATTATGGTTTTCGTTCTTTTCTTGGTATTTGTGACTTTTCGCAATTTTAACAAGCACAAGACACGCAACATTATTGCCATTTCCCTTATTAGCGTTGCTTTCTTATTTTTTATTCTAATCATGACAATTCCCGCTATTTATAATGTTGGTATTTTTAATAAAATTTATTTGCTTTTTTCGGGAAGCGGAACAGCTTTAGGCGGACGAGCGCAAATCGTTAATTTATTTTTCAATCAATTTAATAGCTATCATTTATTTTTTGGTTTTGGACCATATTTAGGGCATTATGTTTATGCGTGGTCATTAATGACGAACAGCTCAGCCATTTTATATGATTTGCACAACTCGTATATTACAATTTTAGGAGAAGGTGGAATTTTTTATTTTATCTTCTATATTGGCCTGCTTATTTATGCTGGCTACAAAATCTTTAAGTTAAAAGATAAGAATATTAATATTACGATTGTTTGTTTCGGCATCTTAATTTCCTTCCTGGTTTATTCTTTTTTTGAATCACCGATTTTGTTTATTTCTGGATCAAGCGAATCATTCGTTGTGAATATTCTTTTATTTGTATATCCTTTATCATTAAGTGATAAGGCCGCATCGTTTATTCGGGGAAGTGAGTATGATTATTTATGTTTATGAGTAAGTTCACAAAAATGTTTATTGCGAGTTTATGTATATTGTTTTCTGCCTGCTCTTTAGAGACAAAGACCACGACAATCAAGTATCTTTGCCGTCATTACGCTATTGCCAAGGTATCAGTAGAAGAAGACGATGTTGAAGGAAATGACTTTAGTCTTTCCAGTTATGTATCAATGAACAAGAATGAGAGCTATGCAAAATTTGGTTTTGATGGCAATTATGAAATTAAAATCACCTATCTCAGACTCGATGAAGATAATAGCATGATATCAACCGTGGAAAACGGAACGTATCACGTTGGTAGCAATAACAAAATTTACCTAACAACTAGCGATGGTGAAGAAAAAGAAGGCGATGACTTATATACTAAAGTATATTATTTACGAGTCCCCACCATCTTAGAAATTGAGGGCGAAGCAAATTTATATCATGTGTGGTTTTCAGGCAACCCAACCGACCCCAACATTACTTGTCCGGTACCTCAATAGGTTAAATCATGTTTATAACTTACTCTGTCTTAATGACCGTATATTACAAGGAAAATCCGCATCATTTTCGTGTTGCCATCGATAGTATCATCAATCAAACATTGCCTACGAATGATTTCGTCATCGTTGCTGATGGACCTCTTGGTGAAGATTTAGATGCAGTTTTGCAGGAATATCAAGCAAAGCATGATTTTATTCACGTGTATCGACTTGACACTAATCGCGGTTCAGGTCCGGCTTCAAAAGAAGGTTTTAAACATATTAAAAACGAAGTTCTTGCCAAGATGGATAGCGACGACATCGCCGTTGCGAACAGAATGGAAAGAGAACTAGAAAAAATAAATGAAGGATACGATGTCGTTGGCGGGGCGATTGCCGAATTTGTCGATAATCCAGAAGACATAATTGCTGTGCGTATGCCACCACAAAATCACGAGGAAATTGTCAAGTTCAGCAGAAGACGGAACCCGATTTCAAATGTAACTGTTATGTACAAGAAGTCACAAATCGAAGCGGTGGGAGGCTATCCGGAACTCGTCCTTCTCGAAGACTACACATTAGCTATTAAATTGATTCAAAACGGATCAAAGACATTCAATCTTCAAGAAGTTATGGTCAAGGTAAGAAGTAATCAAAGACAAATGAAAAGAAGAGGAGACAAATATCTAAAAGTTCATCTAAAAAGACTTCGTAAATATATGCTTGAGACAAAATATATTACTAAGTGCCAATATCATCGTTATAATTTCGAAGCCTTCTTCTTCCTTGCTACTCCATACTGGCTAAAAAGAGTTTTGTATAAATTGTTTTTGAGAAAGAAAAACGTTATATGAAGAGACTGTTTGATATCATCTTAAGTGTTCTTGGAATTGTGATTTTGTTCCCTGTTTTTGTTATTTTAATTATTCTTGTTTCTTGTACTTCACATGGCGGACCATTTTTTTGTGGACCACGCGTTGGTAAAAAGGGAAAAATATTTAAAATAATCAAATTTCGTTCAATGAAGGCAAATTGTGAAGGAAAAGGAGCGTGGAATATTTCTGAAAAGGACCCACGCGTCACAAAAATCGGACTTTTCTTAAGAAAAAGCAAGCTCGATGAACTTCCACAACTTTTCAATATTTTTGTTGGTCAGATGTCGTTTGTTGGTCCTCGTCCGGAGTTGCAATATTATGTTGATATGTACACCGATGAAGAAAAAGCAATCTTGGATAACAAACCGGGAATGACTGATTGGGCCAGTATTGTTAACGCTGAGCAAATAGTCGAATTCACGAATGCTCAAAATGCTGATGAAGCATATTTATATTACATCCGTCCTTTAAAAATCAAACTTCAATTGCACTATTGTTATCATAATAATCTATTAGTAGATTTGAAATGCATATTATGGACTTTTTGGAAACTCATAAGTCGAACAAAGAAAGTTCCTCAGGAAATAAGAGCTATTGTTGATAGTTATCAAAAAGAAAGGAAATTAGACTCGTAGTATGCATAAGTTAAACGAGAAAAAGACAATTTTTGTCGCCGCAATAATGTCCTATTTAACGATGGCATTATCGGTTTTGATTTCCCTTTTTTATACACCATTCGTTCTTGAACGATTAGGCGATGTTGAATACGGAATTCGTAGTTTTGCAGCGTCTATCTCCGGTTATCTTGTTTTATTGTCACTTGGTATGAACTCTGCCTTTTTTCGTTTTCTTAGCTTGGCAAAAAAGGAAGAGGGGGAAGAAGGCGAAAAAAAGGCATATGGTCTATTCTTGTTCATATTCCTCATTGTCGGAATTGTTTCTTTTATTATCGGTACGATATTGGCGGTGGTCATTTATACGGGCGTGATACCTTTGTCACAATATTCTGAGTCTGAACGACATATGGTTGCTATCATTCTTGGTATATCTGTTATTGGAGTTTCTCTTGACTTCCCGGGAATGGTTTTCCGCTTGATGAGTTCATATAAACGCAGATTTATTTGGACACACTTTGTGGATTTAGTTATTACTGTATTAACGCCAGCTTTATCCGTAATTATTTTATTTACGAATTATGGTAATGCTATTGCTCTTTCCTGGGTAGCTTTATCGATCTCTCTTTTATCGATTATCATGAATATTTGTTTTGTTGCAATCAAACTAAAATTCAAACCAACCTTTAAATTTATACGGCAAGATAAAAAAAGATTTTTTGATATTGTTAAATTTTCATTTTTCGTATTCATTATCATTACTCTTAGTAGATTAAACACAATTACTGACAAGGTTGTACTTGGATTCGTTATGACACCGATTGACGTTACCATCTATTCACTCAGTGTTGTATTCGTCGCCTATTTGGCGGGTATGTCAAGTGCCATTACCGATCTATTTTCGCCAAGAATCATGCAAGACGCAGTGGATGGTAACATGGATAAAGTCCAACGAGTCTATGATTTTGTGTCAAAAGTCATCATCATCATCCTCACTTGTATTGTCTTTGGATTTCTTGCAACCGGTCAGCAATTCATCATTGCCTGGATAGGATACGATCGACAATATATTTTCTATTATTCGTTAGTGATTCTTGCTAGTAATTTATTGCTTGTTGGACAATCTTTCAGTTTCAGTATTCAAAGAGGGTTAAATAAAAATAAAATTCCCGCTTTGATATATGCGATTGTTTTTATTATTAATGTTGGACTTAGCATTGGACTCTGCTACGTTTTTGGCATATGGGGATGTATTATCGGAACGGTATTTTCTTATGTAGTGGAATCTATTGCCCTTTCGATTTATAATTCGAAATCGCTTCATCTTAAACAAAGTAGGTATTGGTTTTCATTACTTGGCAATTCGATAATTGCCGCAATCAGCGCTCTTGTTGTCTTAGTCGTGTTTTATTTTGCTGATATACGATTCCTGAGTTATGGAATCCAAACAATCATACGTGGCTCTTTCTTTTTACTCATTTTTATTCCCCTTCAAATAGTTATTAACGGGAAATTTTTCAAAAACTTCTTTTTGGCTTTACGTAGCAAAAACAATACTATTTTCTTTGATCGTCCGGCTCCAGAAACTTTGGAAGTGCTTGTTGCGACAATGAATAGAAACAAAGATCAAATTATCGAATTATGCAAAAAAATGAATTTGGAAACAAATGCCATTATTGCCAATCAGTGTGATTCAGAAGGAACATATACTACGAAGTTTAATAATCATTCAATTAAAGTTATTTCTTCTAGAACTCGGGGGGTTAGCGTCAATCGCAATATTTGCCTTCAGAACCTTGGCGCGGATGTTGGTATCTTCATGGATGATGATTGTGAACTCATCAGCGGATATGAGCAAAGGATCATCAATCTATTTGCGGATAGAAATCTTGATGCCGCCGTCATCAATGGCTTCACGAGCCAAGAAGGCACGGAGCGTGTTCGAAATCGCAAAAGCAAAATGGCAAAACTCTTTTTTGATGTTTCGTTTGGCGGAGGGCCGGGACTATGCATTCGTAAGGCAGCGATAAAATACTTCAATCTTTCTTTTTGTGAAAAAGTTGGAACTCCCAATTATTTATATGCTGGTGAAGATTCACTTTTCATCTATGATATCTTTAATAAGAATTGCATTATTTACCGTGATGGCGAACCTATTTATAAAATTATTGTTGATATGGAAGATTCTTCGACGTACTTCAAGGGCTTTGACGAACAGTATTTTGCTACTAAGGGAGCAATCATGAAGTTAACTCATCCTATAACTTATTGGCTTATAATTTTGTATTATGATGTTCGTTACATTGCAATATCAAACAAAAAGCCTTGGGCCATCCACAACATGATTCGCAAAGGATGGAGGCTTATTAAAAAAGGAAAAGTAATAGACAAGTAAGTCTACTTACTGTTTAAGCGATCAATTATGGAATTAAGATAGTTGAGCGACGTCTGTTTTCGGCTCGCAAGTTTTTTATATACAGAAGAATAGTCGATTGGCCCAACCATTTGAAAATCTTTTTTACATTTAACAAACCTATTTTCCAATCCCACAAGCTGAAGAAAATCAGTAATCCTAGTGTTTTCTCCAGAAGGGCTATCATTATTATGTTTTGGAATAAAGACAAACTCACGTTTATATATAATTGCCATCAGCATAATGTGATAACTATCGGTAATGACTAATTTTGAATTCTTTATATTCATTAACAAACGCGAAAAAGAACCATCAGTTTCAATCATGCTGTGTTTATCAAAAAAGTATAAGTCACCGCATGTTGGATAAGTTATGATGTCTTCACTTTTATGCTGTTTTGAAATATATCTAGCAAGTTTTACATTTTCTAAGCGATTACCAAGCAAAAAATGTAGGGAATATGAATTTGGATGTGGTTTTTTTTCAGGCTTTATTAAAACATCATAAAAATTACTATCGTGCACGAGGACAGGATCTAAAGTCGTGATTATTTTTTTGCTTGCTATTGCTTCCAAAAAGCGTGAATTGTCTGTTTCACGGCAAGATATTTTTTCGGCCTTGGCTAAGTGCTTGTAGTAGTCATAATGAAGCTGATTAACCTCATTGACACCGACGCTGGCAGAATAGATAAAAATTGGGCACTTGCAATCGAAATTTAGGGCAAAAGCGTCATTCAAACAATGAGGATTTAGTACTTGATCACTACCGAGTATCAAACCCGAATAATCACTTATTGTGTTTAGTGTCCCTTTTAAAAAAGGTTTTGAAAATTTCAAGTACTCCTCGCGAAAAGATGAAAACGGCGAACGATTAGCAAAAACGGCGGTATAGGCGACCTTTTTTCTCTTACTATTGAACAAATATGGAAAGTTTTTTAGCAGTCTAACAATTCTAATTTGTTTGCCTCTCTTTTCTAGATAGTTTGGCTCATTAAAGTTTATTAACTCGCTATCAAAACCATTTTCGTTAAAGAAAGAAGAGAGAGCATATGCTTGCAACAAACTCCCATAGTTATCAAGGTTATGAAAAGTAAGAATACCAATTTTCATTTTTTGCATTGATAGATTACATGTTTCCGCCATCAACAGGAACGATGGAGCCAGGCATAAATGACGATTTATCGCTAGCTAAGAAGACGACAAGCGAAGCAATTTCTTCTGGAGTACCAAATCTTCCAATCGCTTGATGATGCCTTAAAAAATCATCAACCTTTGGATTGTTCTCCTGAATCAGATTATCCCAGTAGGATCCGCAAAAAGCGACCGCGCCAGGCATTACGGCAGAAAGAACGATGCCTTGCGGAGCTAATTCTCTTCCGGCTGTGACGACATAAGCGTTTAAAAAGGCTTTGCTTGACGCATATAGGGGGTTTCCTCGCAAGTATGTCGCTGAGATTGAGGAAACGTGAATTACGTGGCCAGCGACGTCATTTTTAATCATATTAGGGATTAATTGACTATTCATCTCAATCGCAGCCAAGGCGTTAATCTTTAAAGCCTCGTTCCAATCTTTATAGCCGCCATGAATGTTTCGAGAAACCAGCGAAGTTCCGACATTATGAACAACAATGTCGAATGGTCCATAGTTGTCTATTAATGTTTTTGTAATATCTTTGATGTCGCCGTTTAAGATGTCTGCCGTCAAATAATTAAAAGAAGCAGCAGATAGTTGAAGGCACTTGCAACCAACTTCTTTAAGAAGTGATTCAGTACGGGCTACTGCCACGATGTTTGCTTCTTCTTTGGCAAATTCGCAAGTAATGGCTTCACCGATTCCCTTTGAGGCTCCAATAATTAAGACTTTTTTATTTTTTAAGTTAAGTTCCATGTGTTAATGATATATTTTTTTGATTATGCAATAAAGCAAAAGAGAACTTTTTGATTTAGGCTACTGTCATTAGCATATTATCGAGCTTTATATTTAGCAGACAGTATTATCGATTAAGTTTCATTTTGATAATCGTGTTGTTTTGCCATTTTTTCTTGAGTGCAATATCGCTTTGCTGTTTTTAAAATTAGAAAAAACATATGAATGTTCATAAATGTTTTATATTGGTGTTAGTATATAAAAGAGGAAATCGATGGCAAAACTGTTTAATTACATAAAAGTGGCCTATGGTATGTACTTTAAGAGACGGCTCATATTCTTTTACTATATAAATAATAGAATCTTTGAAAACGTTGAATTAGATAGCGGCGTTAATTTTTCTATCATAAAAAACGTTGATGAGTACCTAGATTCATGCAATAAATTCAAAATTCCCCCTTCCCGTCATTATCTAAATCGCTTTGCAAACAATGCGACCTTTTATTTTACTCACAACAACAGCGATTATCTTTCATATGGCTGGGCAATAACAAACTGCGATTCATTTTGTCTAGAATACATCCACCTGTCGATGAAAATTGGAAATAGCGCCTTCATTCTTTTTGATTTCAACACGAACGAGAATTATAGAAAGCTTGGTCATTACACAAAACTTCTTTCCAGGATTATCCAAGAGAACTCTGACTATGCACTATTGGGTTACACTGCACCAAGCAATCCAGGAAGCATTAAGGGAATTGTTAATTCTGGATTCACTACTTTAGGTACTTATAGAAGAAGCGAACATTCAAAATTTTTCGCAGCACTGAATGAAAACGGTGTTCAAATATCGAAAAGTCGTAAGAAATATTTAACTAAATAGTTCAGAAAATATATTGAAATCTAGCATAGTTTATTCAAATCGACATAAAAGTAAACTTTAAACATACTCCCATTATGTAGTAGAATGTTTTTTATGAATTGTGGGGCATATGAAACTTTTTGAAATTCGAAACTATCTCAGTAAAATAGAACTTAAGAGAGTTTTTTCTTATTTACAAAAAAATTCCAAGATTGATTCTGATTGTTTAAGTAAAGAAGAAAAAAAGCAAAGCAAAGAATACTGGAAACAGTTTGGTGTTACATTAAACAAAAATGATTATAGCTACATATCGAGTTATAAGTTTTTTTGTGGTGGTTATCTGCCCTCATTTTTTCCAAACTATTTTCTTTACACCTACATAAAAACTTTTCTAAATAATCAAAGTTATGCAAACGCGATAGACAATAAGGCATTGTATTTGGGCTTGCTCCCTGACTTGATCCACCCAGCGACATTGTTGTTTAGAATTGATGGAGGCCTTCTTCTTGATAAAGCGTATAACGAGATATCATTTGAAGAGTTCGTTGGCTCTTTAGACAAAACGAAAAAGTATATTTTTAAACCTGGCAAGGATACGTGCGGAAGCAAAGGCATTATTGTATTTAATCGTAATAATATTGACATTATCAAAGCGGCGCTATCTCAATATAGCGACTTTGTCGTACAAGAGGTTATTGTTAGCAATAAGGCATTTGCTTTGTTCGGTTCTAAAGCATTGCCAACAATACGGATATATAGTTTGTATTATGGCGAAAAACCACAAATATTGGCCGCTTGTTTGCGCATTGAAAGTAGTGATTCCGAACATATAACATTAGGCGGAGAAGTATATATACCGATAAATGAAGACGGAACCTTAAGGTCGCGCGGGTTTAACAACAACACGCCGAATATTTCGGATTTTGACCAAATAAATGGGTTATCATTCGCCGGTTTTGAAATCCCCTTGTTTAGCAAAATCTGCGCACAAGTTTTGAAATCACACTTAAGATTTAAGAGTATTCGTTATATTGCATGGGATTTTGCAATAACCCATGATGAAGAGCCAGTTTTCATTGAGTTCAATTTGGCACAAAGTGGTCCTGGCATATTGCAAGTTGCCGCTTATCCCAATAAACCATTTGGCAATTATACCGAGGAAATTTTCTTAAAATCATTTAAGATAAAATAAATGAAAAGAAAAGTTGGAGTTTTAACCTTTCAAGGAGCCAACAACTATGGAGCAGTGCTTCAAGCCTTTGCTTTGCAAAAAGCTTTGGAAAAGGTTGGCGTTTCACCCGAACTTATCAATTATCACTCAAAAGCGATTGAAAAACCCATATTTTCACTAAATCCTAAGCAGCTTATGCTAAATATCTTGCAGCAAAAGAAGAAAAAGACTTTTTTAAAATTTTATCAGCAAAATCTTGCTGTCACTGAAAGAATTGACAATCATAACGATTTAGCTCAACTTCAAAAGAAATATGACTATTTAATTGCGGGAAGTGATCAAATATTTAATCTTCAATGGAACAAAAATGATGATGCATATTATCTCTCTTTTTGTCCTGATGAGAAAAAATTTTCCTATGCCGCTAGCTTCGGTAAAACCGAATATACGGATGCCGAATTATATAACCTTAAGAGCTATTTATCAGCATTCAATTTTTTGTCGATTAGAGAAGAGAGCGGTCTCGAATTATTGTCGCGGATTGGCATAAATGGCAAAGCGCATATTGATCCAACCTTACTTTTTGACAAGAACGAATGGGAAAAATATGCCAAAAAGCCAAATGCAAAGGGCTACTTATTGATTTATTCGCTAGAAAATAATTCCAACCTAATGGAGTTTGCTATCAGCAAAGCCAAAGAATGTAATCTACGAATTATTCAAATTAGCGACACGTTAAAGAAAAAAGCTGGTATGGTCGAATATGTTTCTTATGCTGGTGTAGATAAATTCTTGGGTCTCTTTCTCAACGCTGATTACGTAATAACAAATTCTTTTCATGGACTTGTTTTTTCGACTATCTTTGAAAAGATATTTACGCTGTTTCCACAAAATAGAAAAGACGCTCCTAATGCGCGAATGTTTGATTTTATTAATCGCTATAACTTACAAGAAGTGATATACACGATAGAAGGACAAAACAATAAGACAATTGATTATGGACGCGTCAAAGCAAAAATTCATGAAGATAAGCTGATTTCATTCGAGTATTTGTCCTCTTTCGCTTGTAAAAGGCTTGCGACCGCTAAAAGAGATTGCAATTATTGCGGTGCATGTATCAATGTCTGCCCAACGGGAGCTATATCATTCCGCAAAGATAACGAGGGTTTTAAATATCCATGGATTGATCCTGACAAGTGCATTGATTGTGGTGCTTGTGAGTCTGTCTGCCCATATATCACGCCCGAAGTTGTTAAAAAACACAATAACATTAAGGTTTTAGCTTTCAAAAATGTCGATGATAACGAGCGAATGAATTCGCGTTCAGGTGGGCTATTTTATGTCATAGCAAAAAGTTATATTGAAGAAAACGGAATCGTTTATGGCGCCATTATTGATCAAAGCAATAAAATTAAACATATTCGTGCAACGGATATAAAAGATGTTCAAGCCATGCAAAAATCAAAATATGTCCAAAGTGATCTTATCCAAGATACTTTTAAAATGGTGATTGATGATTTAGACAATGGCAAAAAAGTTTTTTACTCGGGGACTCCATGCATTATTAATGGTCTTCTATCATTACTGGACTATAAAAAAATTAATCGGAGTAACTTGTTAACAATGGACATTGTTTGTCATGGTGTTACTTCGCCGATGATTTTTGAAGAATATATAAAAAGTATCGAAAAGCAATATGGGAATGTTTCTTCTTTTCAATTCAGGGACAAGGAAAAGGGTTGGCATAAACACATTGAATCGTTTGTAAACGATGAAGGCAAAAAGGTTTATAAAAACGAATATGCGAATGTGTTTTATTCACACATTACGCAAAGACCAGCTTGTTATAATTGTTTATACACTTCATATGGAAGAGTTAGCGATATTACCGGAGCCGACCTATGGGGCGGATTCAAATTAAAAGATTTTTTTGATAATCGCGGCGTATCTCTCTGCTTAATTAATTCGGATAAAGGCATGGTTATTTATAATAAGGTTCTTAAAAGCGATGGCTTTATCGAAGAAATTAACATTGAGAATTTTAAACAGCCTTTATTATTAAAGTCAATTGAAAAACCGAACGAACGCGATCGAATTTGGTCAATTTACTATCAAAAAAATTATCATGCCTTTAAGAGGCCATTAATTCAAAAAGTAAATATTATTTCAAGAAAAAATAGATTCAAAGGCATTATTGTTGCAACGCTAAGAAAACTAAAACTGAGGAAATAGTAATTATTTTTGATAGCCGTTAGGATTGTTTTTTTGCCATCGCCACGCGTCACGAGCACATTCTTTGTAATCTAACTTTGTTTTCCAATTCAAATATTTATTTGCCTTGTCGACAAAGGCAAAACTGAGTGGCACATCCCCTGGCCGGATATCAACTATTTTGTAAGGAATTTTTATACCCGATGCTTCTTCGAAAGCGGAAACGAGTTGAAGAACCGTAATCCCTTTGCCTGTTCCGAGATTAAAGACATCGTAATTGTCTGGCATCTTATTTAGATAGTTAAGAGCCGCGACATGACCCTGGGCAAGGTCAACGACATGAATGTAATCGCGTAGGCCAGTACCATCAATTGTTTTATATGAGTTCCCATAGACATTTAAATAAGGAAGCTGACCAAGCATTACTTTAGTAATGTATGGTACTAGATTATTAGGTATCTGCTGAGTAGAATCTTCGCCAATTAGTCCCGAAGGATGGGCTCCAATAGGGTTAAAATATCGTAAGGCGATGATTTTAGTATCTAATCTTTGAACCGCAAAATCTTTAATTAAAAGTTCATTTAAGTATTTGGTTAATCCATAAGGACTAATGACTTTACCTACTAAATCAGTTTCAACATCCGGAACTTTATCGGGTGTACCATAGACGGTGGCTGAAGAAGAAAAAACCATTTTTTTAATCTCGAATTCATCCATCAATCTCAACAATGTATAAGTTGAATAGATGTTAACGTTTAAGTATAATCCTGGCTTTTCAATTGATTCAGCATTCGACTTAAGACCGGCGAAATGAATGATCGTTGAAATCTTGTTTTCTACAAAGATTTTTTTCATCGCTTCATAATCTTCAACATCGCATTGATAGAAAGAAAAATCCTTATTAGTTAATTCCTTGATGCGGTCAACGACAATCTTGCTAGAGTTTGATAGGTTGTCGACCACAATAATGTCATATCCGTTTTGTAATAATTCAACAGCTGTGTGGCTTCCAATGAAACCAGCGCCGCCCGTGACTAAAACTTTCATATTCAGTCCTCCATAATTGGCTCGGCTATTATAACATTTCTATTCAAAGCAAGTATAGTGAACTTTAGTGCATATACGCGTTGTAAGAATCTTCTAATTTGCTTATAATATGCCCATGATTGAGAACAAAAACACAAGAGTTTCGGTGGCGATGGTAACCTATAATTCTGAAAAATTTCTAAAGCCCCAACTAGATACAATTATCGATAACCTATCCAGTGATGATGAAATCATCATTTCCGATGATGGATCAAAGGATACAACCATTCAAATCATTAATGAATATGCCAGCAGAGATGCACGCATAAAGCTTTTTCATAATGAAGGTAAACATGGCGTTGACGGCAATTATGAAAATGCTTTAAGGAATGTTCAAGGTGAATATATTTTTCTTTCAGACGATGATAATGTCTGGGTAGCAAATAAAGTCGAAAAGGTACTTAGTCAGTTTTTTTTAAATGATAAAATAGTAATGGTGATGCACGATTGTATTGTGACTGACGAAAAATTAAACATTATTCGCAATTCTTTTTTTCAAGATCGGAATGCTAAACCAGGCATTGTTCGTAATATCATAAAAACTGCATATGGAGGTTCGCTTATCGCTATTAAAAATACTATTCTTAATAGAGTATTTCCGTTTCCCAAAAAGATGCCATATTTCTATGATGAATGGATTGGAATGGTATGCACAAAGCATGGCAAAGTTCTTTTCTTAAATGAACCACTAAGTTATTGGCGAAGGCACGGTGGCTCGCAATCGACGCAGTTCCTACCTAAACCACATAAAGGGAAGTTGAAGCGTTTTTGGATTAGACTATCTACAAGAATCAAAAAGTTTTGGTTTGCAATCCGCTATTGAAATTGGAGTGTTTATTGAATAAATAGTTTAAAATTAAAAAATGGACAAAAAGAAAAGAAAATATGTAATGAGCATTGTGCTCTTAGGCGCGGTATCAGTTGGCCTTGGCAGTGCTTTAACAGTTAAAGTAATCGAACGTTTGCCTATTGTTGTCGAATTAGAGGCGAGCGATTATTTTTCTACTATTGGAGGCAATAAAGTTTCTATCATGCGTGGTGAAGATGCTGAATTTAATATCGTCTTCAAGGCTGGTTATGATTTTGATGAAATAAAAAACTATTGTACATATAAAGAAGACGCAGGATTAGTCACAGTTAACTTTCCAAACGTCACTCGAAAAAGCACTGTTCGCGTTTATGCTTATGACAAAAAAAACATAATGTTTAATTTTGTTAACGATAATAATTTAGGAACCGTGACTTCCGAACCCGTTCCTGGATATTATCCGGCGGGAACCGAAGTGCACGTTCATGTGACACCAAAACCATCATCGCAATTCGTGGGATGGTCCTTGAATCAATCAATATTTGAAGGGGAAATTACGAATATTTTGTCCAATGGTCATTCGTGGACATTTGATCTGACAAGCGACGAGAATTTAAATACAGTTAAGAAGTCCAATATCGTCTATTCCAATTACTATGTTTCAAAGGTTGAAAATGAGAATAAATTTTTAGTTCAATATGAACTTAATGGCGGGACGCGTATTGGTAATTCTGATACTCTTCTTTTGTCATATGAACATCCATTGACCTATTACCATACAAGAATCAATTCTCTCCAAGGTAGTCGCTATTTTGAAAAAGAAGGAGCGACATTGACGTCTTGGAATACAGAGGTTGACGGTTCAGGAAAACGAATTGGTCTTGGCTCAAAAATTAGTCAACAAAATGCGATAAATCAACTATATGCGCAATGGGAAAATTGGAGCAATGAAGCTGATTTCATTTTTAATGAAGAAAATGAAATTGTCAGCTATATTGGTACTGGTAACAAAGTTGTCATTCCTAATTTTAGAAATGACGGATCACCAATCAATAAAATCAACGGAAGTGCATTTTCCGGCAATGATGATATCATCGAATTAATCTTAAATGGCAATTTATCAAGCATTGATTATCGGGCCTTTTATGACTGCCAAAACCTCCAGACAATAACGATGTTTGACGGAATAAACTTTATTCACGCGGAAGCTTTTTATGAGTGCAACAATATAAAGACCATTTACATTAACGCAGCAACGAATCCGCGTCGTGTGCAAAGTGACGGGAGCACGATTGCCGATAAAATTGACTTAATCATTAGTGCTCATGAGAATAACAGAAAAAAAGTAATTACGTTTAGTGATGCCATAACTTATGTCGGAATTGATTCTTCAATCATTTATCGTGAGTTAAGCGGTCAATATGATGTCATAAATCTTTCGGGTCCGCTTAATGTTTCTCCTTCTTTATTACTATCAATAATCGCCCCTTATATTACCGAAGACGATATTTTACTTAACACGAATTGGTTTGGCTCAATCAACAATTTGGCGATGAATACCGTTCTTTGGAACGGAATTGAAAGCAACTACGATTTATTTTCTTATATCGATCTGACGAATTGCCCAGAATACAATGGAACAGCAGCATCATTATTGACTAGTTTTTCCAGTTGGAATGCAGTGCGGCTACCTCAACCGGAAACAACTTATGAATCACGTTATTGGCTCAGCCTTCAAATATCTGAAGATGGCATTTATCATGGCGATTCATTCAAGCCCGATAACCCTGATCATGATGAGACTTGGTCAGCGACGACAAATTCACTTATTTTCTCAACGGAAGGCATAAATTTTGGATATTTAAATCATTTTTATGGACAGTTCAATGAGATTGGAGCGATGGTTTTTCATGCTTTTCCAATTTGGAATGTGAATTCAGCACTTGAATCCGAACTGACGACCGGTGCTGATAATTATATGATTGGAATTAATGAAAAATTTGACGGACCAGTCTTAGGCCACGTTAGTGATTATGGATTGACAGGTCAATATTTTACCACAAATGCTCACCCCTCTTATAGCGGTGCGCAACAACATGCTAGGTTTCTGGTTCGTGATTTAAAATCCATGCTTTTTTATTAATATATGCAATTAAATATGGAATTTTAAAAAAATTTTTCACATCCCACTTATAAAATATTGCAAAAAACTAAAAATGTTCGTCAGATTTCATAGTTAATGCAATAATTTAACGGTCTCGTCTTTTTCATCCGTTCTTGTCTAGGTAATTGCATTTTTTGAATTATTCGTGGATTATAAAAACCGCATGATATCTTGCATTT
>Ga0172377_10000689_pt1 | contig 32596 bp, 32 predicted proteins | sample Pumphouse3metaG_FD_119749 | JGI IMG/M metagenome (GOLD analysis project Ga0172377, IMG submission 119749) | Leachate microbial communities from a municipal landfill in Southern Ontario, Canada - Pumphouse #3 metaG | ecosystem: Engineered > Solid waste > Landfill > Unclassified | place: Canada... | reverse complement strand
TGCCGCGCTTTGAATGTTGGTGAATTCGGTTTCTTCGCTTAAGTTGCCACACGCGTATTCAAGTTTGCCGTTTAATATATGCGGAATAGTTTCGGAATGCAGTGAATGTGCTTTCCTCTGCGTAAAGTTTGGTTATAAACTTTGCGCGCGCATTATGCGCGCGAGAAGTTTAAAGCATGAAGTTATGAGATTATAAAAAAATTAAAAATAGAAAATTCTCATCAAAAAACGCCATTCCTGACATCATCCGCTTAAATGAATATTTGAGTAAAAATTAATCCAAGCTGGGTTTATTATGGATCTGCCCCACGACAAATAAAGGTTAGTCGGAAGATCAGGCGCAACATACGAATACAGGATTACCGACTTTGTGTCGCATTGGCGTAACCCGCGCCAGAAAAATTGTCAAAATCTGGTATAAAAACGTCGATCAGCTCATGACCGCGGCGGAACACTCTCAAGCGGTTCAAGGCGGAATAACCGAAAAACTAACGGATATTTAAATTGGCAAAATCGGGTTTTCCGCAGTAAATTAAGTCCTTTATTATAAATTAAAAATTGAGGATATCGACCTATGCCAAAGTACGAAGCCGTTATCGGCCTTGAAACCCATGTTCAGGTGAAAACCGCCAGTAAAATGTTCTGCGCGTGTCCGAATCAATATGGGGCGGATCCAAACACGTTGACCTGCCCGGTTTGCATGGGCTTACCCGGCGCGTTGCCGGTACCGAACAAACTTGCGATCAGAAAGACAGTGGAAGCTGGAATGCTTTTGAACTGCACCATCGCACCGTACAGTAAATTCGACCGTAAGAACTATTTTTATGCCGATATGGCCAAAAGTTTCCAGCTTTCGCAGTTGGATCAGCCGCTTTGTCTCGGAGGGAAAGTTCATATTGGCGGAAAGGGTTTTTCCGGCACAGAAGTCGTGGAACGCGATGTTCAGCTTAACCGCATTCATCTCGAAGAGGATGTCGCCAAACTCAGTCACAAAGGGACTGCTACTATTGTTGATTTCAACCGTTGCAGTCTTCCGCTGATGGAAATCGTAACCGAACCGGATATGCATAGCGCCGACGAAGTTTATAATTATCTGGTCACCCTTAAACAAATTCTGCAATACGGCAATATCAGTGACTGCGATCAGGAAAAAGGGCAAATGCGTTGTGACGTCAACGTTTCGATACGTCCGGTCGGGCAGAAAGAATTCGGAACCAAAGCGGAAATTAAAAATCTTAACAGTATCCGGGCAGCGCACCGCGCTGTTGAATATGAAATATGGCGGCAGACCAATGAAATCGAAGCCGGCCGGGCTATTGTACAGGAGACCCGGGGTTGGAACGACGATACCGGTGAATCTTATTCCATGCGGAATAAAGAAACGGTTGACGATTACCGCTATTTCCCTGAACCGGATCTGATGCCGATATTTCTCGATGACTCATATATTAACGAAATACGTGCTTCGCTTCCGGAACTGCCGGAGCAACGCCGCGCCCGCTTCATTGAGGAATTCAGCCTGACCGAATACGATGCGCAGGTGCTGACTCAAGATAAAGAAACCGCGGATTATTTTGAAACCGCCGCACGTCTGGTAAAAACGCCGAAAACACTTGCGAACTGGATTTTGACTGAACTGCTTCGCGAGCTGGGAGCAAACGGAATTACCATTGCTGAATGTCCGGTATCACCCGAAAGAATGGCCGGTTTGATCCTCTTGATTGAAGATAACACCATCAACGGCAAAATTGCTAAAACCGTTCTGTCAGAAATGCTCAAAAGCGAAAAAGAAGCCAAACAGATTGTTGAAGCTCAAGGATTAAGCCAGGTCAGTGACCAAGGTGAAATCGAAATGCTGGTGATGAAGGTAATTGCCGAAAACGCGGTTCAGGTCGAACAGTACAAGTCCGGCAATCCGAAAGTCATTCAGTACCTGGTAGGACAGGTGATGAAATCATCTAAAGGCAAAGCCAACCCGCAAATGACATTGGAACTGCTGAAATCGAAAATGGATTCATAATCAGAAAACAGTTCAAAACAGAGGACTTTTATTATGCACACAATCGTTATCATCAATCCAGGCCATTTTCACGCCGGTTTAGTACTTCGTGAAATGCACCCAAGACTTTCAGAACACGTTTATATTTATTCTGAACCCGGACAAGACTTGGATAATTATCTTAAACTCATCAAATCATTTAACCAGCGCGAACAGAACCCGACACGCTGGCAATTCCATGTTTATACCGGTTCAGATTATCTGGACAAAGCGGTGACAGAAAAACGCGGCGACATTGCCGTACTGGCCGGACGCAATGACCGCAAAATCTATGATATTCAAGCCCTTCATGATGCCGGATTTCATGTATTGAGCGACAAACCTTTGACTATAGACGAACGCGGTGTTGACACGCTGTCTGAAGTCATTACCGGCGGTAAGCTGCTGATGGATATAATGACTGAACGGCACGAAGTTACTTCACGGATTCAAAATGAACTGCTCAAAAAAGCAGATATTTTCGGTGGCTTCGCCGAAGCTTCCGAAGCTCCGGTAATTTTCAAAGAGAGTGTGCATTTCCTGTATAAACAAGTAAATGGCGTTCCGCTGGTTCGTCCGGGCTGGTATTTTGACGTCAAAAAACAAGGTGAAGGCATTGTCGATGTCACCACTCATCTGGTGGATTTGGTACAATGGATGACCGCCGGTTCAGAAGTGCTGGATTTCGACCGCGACGTAAAAGTTATTGAGGCGAAGCGCTGGTGCACTGAAGTTCCGCTCGACCGCTATCAGCAAATCACTAAACTTGATGCTTTCCCTGATTATCTGCTGCCTGATGTGCAAAATGACATTCTTCATCTTTACTCCAACGGCGAATTCACTTATGTGTTGCGCGGCCTGAAAGTGAAACTCAAGGTAATCTGGAATCTCGAAGCAGGTGCCGGCGGCGGCGATACCCACCGTTCATTTATGACCGGGAAAAACAGTACGCTGGTAATCGACCAAGGCCCGCATACCGGCAATAAACCGGAATTATTCGTCGAACCTCGGAATAACCCGGAAACGTTCAGACCGCTACTGGAAAAAGCTATCGCCGACCTGAAGATGCCGGGTTTGGAAGTAATCCCTGAAAATGACCGTTTTCACATCGAAGTGCCAACGTCTCTACGCACTACCCACGAAGAGCACTTCGCCAAAGTACGCAACGAATTTATAGCCATGCTGGATAGTGGACAAGAACCGGCAACGTTGCGCCCCAGTCTGCTCAGCAAGTATAAAACACTTTCCACGGCACGAGCCATGTCGAGGTTGAACCCATGAAAAAATTACTGCTTTTGACCGTTGCGATGCTGGTCGCGTTGTTTGGTTTCTCATGCCGTAGCTGCTACAGTTGCGGCGGCGAGGAGCCTCTTAGCTACTTTGTCGGCAACTGGACGCCGGTCGAGCTGGCAACCCTTATGCCGAGTGAAATCCCCTCTGATGCGGTTGTCACATTTACGAAGGACAGCCGAATCAGCGGTAGCGCGGGAAAAAATAGTTTTTCAGCAGTATTTCTACCGGAAAAAGATCACTCCATATCCATCGGCACTTTGGTCACGGCCAGAGTGAAAGGTGAAAATTCTGTATTGCATTATGAAAATACCATTTTGCGAGCGTTGCGCCAATCCAGCAGTTATGAAAGGAATAAAAACAGTCTGGTAATTTACGACCCTAAAGGAAATCGCCTCATGACCCTGAAAAAAGCAGATTGACTGAATTCAGCGTCTTTGCAACAGCTCCCCGATCCCCTTATGGAATGGCGGTTTTATAATTCCTTTTTCAGTGATGATACCAGTAATCAACTGTTGCGGGGTAACATCAAAGGCGGGATTATAAATTTTCACTCCGCGCGGAACGGTACGACGCCCGAAACCGCAGGAAACCTCCTCCGGATCGCGTTGTTCTATCGGTATCCCGGAACCATCAGCCAAGGCAGCATCAATGGTTGAATATGGAGCGGCCACATAAAAGGGAATACTGTGATAATCCGCCAGCACCGCCAGCGCGTAAGTGCCGATTTTGTTAGCAGTATCGCCGTTTAAAGCAATCCGGTCAGCTCCGACAATGACTATGTTAATTTTGCCTTCACGCATTACCTGCGCCGCCATATTGTCGCAAATGGTCACCACATCAACGCCAGCCTGCTGCAATTCCCACGCCGTAAGCCGCGCTCCCTGAAGCAACGGGCGGGTTTCATCCGAATATACCGTCACACTGATCCCGTTTTCCAATGCGGTATAAACCGGAGCCAGCGCAGTCCCGTAATCACCGGTAGCCAAAGCGCCGGCATTACAGTGTGTCAATACGCCGCAGCCCGAAGAAAGGAGCGGTGCACCGTTACGGCCGATAGCATGACACATTTCGATATCTTCGCTCAGAATATCTAAAGCCTCGTGGAGCAGTATATCTTTCAATTCAGCCACGGCAATTTTAGGGTTCAACAGCTCAACACAGCGTTTAAGTGCCCAAAAAAGGTTTACCGCTGTCGGCCGTGACGACGCCAAGTAATTCGCGACTTGGCGCGCCTGATCAATTAAAACCGTTGAATTTTCAAATTCCTGCCGACGAATAACCGCTGCCAATCCCAAAACCGCAGCACAACCGATTGCCGGAGCTCCGCGCACCACCAGTCTTTTGATGGCGTCAAACACACATTCAAGATCCGCAGTTTCAAGGTATTCGCGGCGTTCCGGGAGCAAAGTCTGATCAAGCAGACGCAACTTTCCGGCAGACACGCTTAATTCAGCATTCCATGAACGATGAATATGTCCGAAATCGTCAACCCAGGTCACCGAATCTAACATTAATTTCCAGCTCCGGCAGGGATATCATCGGGTACCGGTGCTCTGCGGGTACCGTCCGCTTTCAAGATGCCCTGTTCTTGCGCTTCGATAAAGTCAACGCCGGGAATGGCTTTTTCACCGCCGGCGACAAATACCCGCCCGGTATTTTCATCTCTGCCCAAGCGCGGCATAACTTTATCCTTTCGATAAAGCTCGGATTTTTCGACAATACCCTCCAAATTGATTACCAGATAACGGAATAACTTGGCAGACAAAGGAATAATCATATGCAGACTACTGAAACGGTCGACATCTTTGTCAATTTTTTCATTACCCAGTTCTTCACCGATCTGCCGCAATGCGTAAATTTTTTTATCGTCTTCGATTCGAATGTACAAAGAATTTCTGGACTGTTTGTATATGCTGAGCAGTGTGAAATACATTTTATGAATCTGTTTCGCATTTTGCTGCCCGAGCAGATCCGGCCGGCCGGCCGGAATCTTCCATCGTTCCTGCCCTGATTCAACAATAAACGGAATCGAACCCGGTGATTTGTAATTTTCCGCCATCATGGGATGACTTACCCAACAATAAATCCGGTATGTGCCGGGTTTCGAGAGTTCATAATAATTATTGAGATTAACCATTAATTCTTTGCTGGTTTGACCGGAACTCAGCAACATCTGCGGGATTTCCGGAACTTTGTCACGCAGCTTGACCTGTACGCCGCGTGAATCGACAATCTCAAAAAAAAGTTCTCCGCGCAATTGTTCGGAATCTCCGAAAACCAGCGGACGTCCGCTGTCATTACGCAACAGCACCCTCGCCACAATCGGCTCATGGCAGATAAATTTATAATTGCTCAAAGACAAGTCAATGGCAACTTGAGCAAATGCCGGAATTCCCGCAAGAAGCAGACCTGACAACAATAAAAGCGATTTTAGTTTCATTTTGACTCCTGGCTGGTTATATGTTTAATCAATGCATCTGAAACTTCTTCAGAACTTATCTTATGGCAGATATTATCATGCCGCGGACACTTGCGCTCAAAACATTTCAGACATTCGACATCTGCCCGAAATACTTGGTGATTCGAGCCGTAAGGACCAGTCAATTCCGGATCAGTCGGACCGAAGAACGCAAATACCGGAACTTGAGCCGCAGCCGCAATATGGATAGGACCGCTATCATTGCTGACCAGAACGCGACAACGGCGGATGATTTCAATCAGTTCACCGATACCAGTTTCCCCGGTCAGTGAAATCGTCTGTCCCCCCGCAGCCTCAGCAATCTCAATGCCGATCCTTCTTTCCGCGGCAGAACCAAGAATCAAAAATTTAGTCTGCGGTCGTTGCGCCGCGACAGCACGGATTATTGTGGTAAAAAACTCTGCCGGCCAGCACTTACTTTGCCACCGCGCGCCCGGGCAGATTCCGATCAAATGATCGTCCTGAGTAATTTTTAACTGTTCAAAGCGCCGATCAACTGCTTCGGAAAACCTGGGTACCGGAGCCAAAACCTGTTCAATAACAACATTCGAGCCCGCTTCTTCTATTCCCGGCAACTGTTTGGCCAGACTTAAATTGCGCTCAATCGCATGGCAAGCATCGAACGCAACCGAATAACGGCGATGATAAAATAATTTTGCAGAAAATTCCTTGGGATTCGCGAACCCGTATTGAGCATCAGCATGAGCCAGCCACCCAAAAAAAGCACTGCGAAATAATCCCTGGAAGTCGATAACCATCTGATATCGGACCGATCGCAATTCTTTGGTTAGTCGCCAGAATGCACCGATAAATTTCGAAAAATCAGCTAATTCGCGCCGGGGAAATATAATTTTACGTCGAATTGTCGAAGGGCAGAAATCAATAGCGTCGGCAAACTCAGGATTAACCATCCAGTCAATACCAGCATCCGGAAAATGTCTGCGCAACTGCGCCACCGCCGGAAAGGCATGAAAAATATCACCAAGACTGCTTGGTTTGATAATTAAAATATCTGATATTTTTTTCATTCAGCGATCCGGTTAGTTCCCGTATTCCAGTCGCGCTGCCAATCGTTCAGGCAATCCAGCCTCCAATACCTTCTTCTGAGTGGTGTGAAAATCATAAGCCACACGTTGCCGGAATACTTCTTTGGTGTCGGTATCAATTATCGCAAAAGATGCCCTGGGATCATGGTTGCGCGGTTGCCCCACGCTACCGATATTAAAAAGATATTTGTACCCGGTTTCCAACCTTACGCTCAAAACGTCAGAAACCAGAGTATCTTTGGGGCTTACGCCTTCATCACTTTGGTGAGTCCATGCCAATATTTCCTCAATCGGCCTTTCAGACATTGTCGAAATCGGTTTTTTGTAGAATGCTACCGGCACATGGGAATGTCCGCAAAAACAGATTTGAGTAAACTGATAGGCAAAATTATCGGCAGCGTGATGAAGGTCAAAAACATAGCCCCAGTTATCAGGAGAATCCAAAGTAGCATGAACAATCGTTATGTTTGTCCCCGGCACGGTCGCTCTCAACGGCATATTTGCCAACCAGTTACGCTGTTCTGAGGTCAACTGCGTCTTGGTCCACAGCACAGCGCGCTTAGCGTGCGGGTTAAAGCCTTCCATCAAGTCATCGTTACTTGACGCATATTCATCATGGTTACCCTTGACCGCACAAATCAGATCCAGCGAACGAACCATTTCCAGGCATATTGAGGGATCGGCATTGTAGCCGACGATATCACCCACACTGACATATTTATCCACACCGAATTCATCGCACTTTGCAAGAACGGCGGTCAACGCCTCGTAGTTACTGTGAATATCACTTAATATCGCAATTTTAGCCATTTTCAGCTACCTGATTTCCTTTGCATATAAAAAATAAAAAAAGCGGCGACGGAATAAGCCGGATTCTGTGCCATACCAGAAGGTACAGCGGCAATCATCTGTCTAAGCGGCCAGAACCCGAAACTCAAACGTTGCGGACTACAACTCGTTTCCTATTTGGCCTTGCTGCGGGAGGGGCTTGCCATGCGACGCGGCTCTCGCCAACGCCCGGCGGGTTCTTACCCCGCCATTTCACCCTTACCGCCCGTTACCGGACGGCGGTATACTTTCTGTTGCGCTTTCCTTCCCGCGGCGTATAGTCCGCGGTATCCTTCTTTTCAAAAGGACTCCCTGTCCTGTGCAGTCCGGACTTTCCTCCCCGTTTCAACAACGAAGCGACTGCCTACCGCCACCGCAAAAGTATTAATATACTCAAGTGCATCCATTTATCAAGAGTCTTTAATCTGAACTTTGGCTGATTTTTTAAGGTTCATGCAGTCGTGGGAAGGCTGATTGAGCAGATCAATTTATGGGCGGTCAGACAGCACTATATTTAACATAAAAAATAGCCGGATCATTGGACTGCTTTACCATTTTTTTCATGCCGATTTTTAATTTAAAATTGTTGTTACTGCCGTCTTAAACTTCACGCGCGCATAATGCGCGCGCTAAGTTTAATATCCAAGTTACAAATATTATCCGACAATCTGGTTGTCGCCCTGAGAAAGGAAAATGCCTTGAAAATTCATTTTCAACTGTCCGGGGTTATCGGAGTGGAGCAGCGCATCTTCTTCGCTGATAATACCTTCTTGAACTTGGTCATAAAGGCACTGATTGAAAGTCTGCATGCCCTCGTTTCGACCGGCACCGATTGCCGCCGAAAGTTTTTCCAGTTTATCTTCGAGAAGCAGTTTTGTAATTAACGGCGTGTTGAGCATAATTTCGCAGGCGGGAACGCGACCGTCACCGAGAGCGCGGGGTATCAGTCTTTGCGAAACAATTGCCGCCAGGTTATTGGCCAGCGATTCGCGGATTTGTTCGTGTTCCGATTGCTGAAAAAAGTCGAGAATACGGGTGATGGACTGAGCTGAGTTTGATGCATGCAGCGTAGTCAAGACGAGATGTCCGGTATCGGCGGCTTGTAATGCGGTTTCAAAACTGTTGCGATCCCGCATTTCGCCCACCATTATGACATCTGGATCCTGGCGCAAAGCGTGTTTCAATGCGCTAGCGAAAGACTCGGTGTCAATGCCGACTTCGCGCTGTTCGAAAAATGATTTTTTATCTTCAAATTCATATTCGATGGGGTCTTCGATGGTGATAACATGTTTAGCATAATTAGCGTTGATGTGTTCAAGAATTGCTGCCAGCGTGGTGGATTTACCTGAGCCGGTAGTTCCAGTCATGAAAATAATACCGCGTTGCCGTTCTGATATTTTATGCAAAGTCGGCGGAAGACCTAATTCGTCAAAAGTCATGACTTTATTTTTAACATGACGTAAGCTGATCGAAAGAGAATTGCGCTGGTGGTGAAAGTTAATGCGAAAACGTCCGACTTCATCTTCAAGATGTGAGAGATCGAGGTCGCCGGTTTTGTTAAGCCTGTCAATCTGTTCTTCGGACGCGATATCACTGACGAAGCGCATCATCATTTCAAAATCCGGGGTAAAATCGGTTGGAACGATGCCGCCGTCGATCCGCAAAGAAACCGGCGCATTTTCTTTGATATGGATGTCGGATGCACCATTGGAAACAGCGTAATCGAATAAATTATGAAAAACCGTATTAGCCATAATCGAACCTGAATTTAATTATTCGCTAGAAGAAAAATAATCAGTGTTTTCAAGCACTGAACGATCCGCAACGTATTTTTGTTTCGGCTGAACCTGATGACCTGGAAATTTTCGTTGCAACAGTCCGTGGTCGCACATGAAGCCGATATAATGGGTATGAAGCGTCCCTTTAGTACGCAACAACAGAACAGATAATTCGGATATAGAGAGTTCCCTTTCCGCGCAGAGCTCAACGATAATTCTCATGATTTGCGTTTTGGGAATTCTTTTTTCATTGCGGGCTTTCATCGCTATTGGCAATAAATATTCCAAGTAGAGATGGGTGTCCGGTAACTTTTTCTTGCGCATCTTAACCTCCTGAAGATTCTATTTGCTGTATGGTCGCATCAGTGAAATCATTTCACGAACGGCATTTTCCATGCCTGTCATAACTGCGCGGGCAATGATGCTATGCCCGATATTCAATTCCTGAAGATGCGGAATTTCCAGAATGCCAGCGATATTCCAGTAATCGATACCATGTCCGGCGTTGACTTTGAGCTCAATGGAATGGGCATAATTGGCCGCTTTGATCAACCGGTCAAGTTCAACGCGTTGCGCGGCCCCTTCGCAGTTAGAAAAAGCTCCGGTATGAAGTTCAATGTAATCGGCGCCGGCGTATTGCGCGGCTTTGATTTGCTCCAAATCCGGATCAATAAAAATGCTGACGATGATTCCGGCTTCCTGAAGTCTTTTTACCGCGTCGCTGAGATATGCGGTATTACCGATGACGTCCAGACCGCCTTCGGTGGTCAATTCCTGACGTTTCTCCGGAACGAGACAACAGCTGTTCGGTTTCAGCTTGACCGCGATATCCAGCATTTCTGCAGTAGCGGCCATTTCCATATTCAGAAATTTGACATTGTTTTTAAGCTCTGTCAGGTCGTGATCATTGATGTGGCGTCGATCCTCGCGGAGGTGAGCGGTAATTCCCCAGGCTCCGGACTTTTCGCAGATTAACGCTGCATCAAGCGGGTTGGGATATTTCGCCAACCTCGCTTGTCTGACGGTCGCGACATGATCAACATTTACGCCAAGTTTCAACATTTTTCAGCTCCTTTTCGTTTTCGTTGTGTAAATCTATAAATAAATCTCGTAACAGCAACAACTCATACTCTAAAGTTTCAGAGTGTTCAATCATGGGCGCGGCAATCAGCGGAATATCCATTCCAAAACTGTGAATCATTTTAACCCACGGTGTCAACAGTCTTTTTACCAATCGGTTTCCGGTTTCCGGCTCATAGACAAAACGGATTGCTTTGGTGTCGAAACGGAGCCAGTGCAGCAGCTTTTGGATATCCAGTTCTTTTCCGGCCAGTTCGTGTGGGTAAACATTAACGACAAAACCGAATTGAGGTGAAAGAAGATTTTTCAGTGTTGTAAGATATTTTTCGGATGAACCTTCGGCTTCGGACTTGAACGGGAAGCGTACGGGTAACAGGAGTGTGGATTCTGTTCTCAAAAGATCGGCAGCAAGTTTTTTGAGCAGGGCTGTAGTTGCATTATGATAATTCTGATCAGAAAAACCACTTTCAACTTCAAAGTCGACAATAATTCCGGATGACTCAAGACGGGCGGAACAATCCATTAATGAACTACATTGACAAAGAAAATTGTCCTGTATCCGCTGATTTTGCAGTGCGATTTCTCTAGTCAGCGCTATCGGAAACAAATCATTAAAAATAAAATCTTGCGATAGCTTTTGCAGTTTTTCCGCATGATTCAGGTAGTGACCCGGAAACTCAACAATTCTAAAAATTTCCGGGATAAGCGGAATTTCTGATTCTTCGTTTAAATGCAGTAAGCTGATACCGAACATGATTATCCTTACCAGCCAGCGTCGCGCAGTTTTTGCATGGTCACGCTGCTACCGGATGCATAGCCCATTATCCCGAGTTGATGCTGAACATATTTGGCCAGCAAATCACCTTCAAGATTGATTAAATCACCGGTTCGCCGACTCGGCAACGCGGTTTCGCCGAGCGTAACCGGAATCAGATGAATCGTAAATATATCGTCCTCAACCCGTACCGGAGTCAGGGAAATACCATCAACTGCGATACAGCCTTTGCTGATCAAAAACGGTTTCAACAATTCGGGAAAACTGATTGTGGCAATAATGTCAGCTCCATTTTGGGAAATACTCACCATTTTTCCGGTACAGTCGATATGCCCGGTCACAATATGTCCGTCCAGTCTGGAGCCTGCCTGCATGGCGCGTTCCATATTCAGCATTGAGCCGACCGGCAGGTGTCCGAGGTTGGTGCGGCGCATGGTTTCTTCCAGAACATGAAATTCAAGAACGCCGTCGCCATTAATCTTTTCCAAAGTGAGGCAACAACCGTTGATTGCTATGCTGTCGCCAGGTTTTACCCCGCCGCTGAACTCATGTCGAGGCGCCAGAAGTAATTTGCCACTGCTTCTGGCTTTAAGTGTTGCTGTATTTTCAATAAGTCCGGTAAACATTAATAATGATTTCCCATAAATTAATTAAATGTACAACCGACGGCTCGAACTTGCAACCGCATCGCCGATTACTGTCGCTTCGATAATGCGGTTATTCCCAGAATATTTTGGTGATGAATTCTTTAAGATTTACGACTCCGACCAGTTTTTTCTCTCTGAGTACCAAGATTTGCCGGCATTTGTGCAACAAAAATATTTTGGCAAGTTGAATGGCGGGGAGCTCCTCATTGACACTGATGACTTCTTCGCGCATGAAATCTGCAAGTTTAGTTTCTTCGTCATCACGCAACATCTCCGCAAAGGGCTGAAAACGGTTAATGGCGGTCAAATCCTCCATCCACAAAATATGGTCAGGCAGGCTGAAGCGGAGTATATCTTCGAGAGAAACCGTTCCACGCACATCGCCTTCCGGATCAAGAACCGGGACATCATCATAGCGCTCAGTAGCTAAAACCTCAATCGCCTTTTGCAGAGTATCAGATTCCTGCAAAGTTATCGGAGTTTTATTCATTACATTGCGAGCAGTGAGATACTGTGGCAACACAACATTTGCAGAGTGGAGGAACTTCAGTGCATTTTCAGGATTTTTCTGAGCGGCAGCAGTTGCGATGGTTTCCGGATTGCTGAAGTCGGCTGCCAGCGCGCTAAGTACTTGGAGATGAAGACCTGGATCGTCTTTTGGCGTAAGAATCAGGACGATAACATTGACCGGGGGCATACCTGGACAGTGAAAATCAATTCCTTTTTCTGATGTCCCCAGCGCCACCAGCAAACGCTCTAATCGCGGCAACCTGGCATGTGGCACCGCCAGTCCCGGAGCGATAACTGTTGGATTGATTTTTTCACGGGCATTGACTTCCGCAGTTACAAAGTCACAATCAAGTCCGGCATTGTTGTGGCAGAGGCGGGATATCAGTTCGCTGACCGCGCCTTCAGCATCCATAGCCTTCAGGCCGCAAACAATATTACCCTCGGCAAGGAAATGATGAAGATGAAAATTGGTAATATCTGTCATGGTCTGCTCCGTTTTTATCAAAAATTAATATTTGCGGTCTTTTGGGACACGTTCGTAATACCCTGCTGAGTATTGTTATTTAAAGTTTTGGTATCTGACGATGCCCTGTCGGCTTCATACGGTACATTCTCACGAAGAAAAATCCAAGTTTTAATTATTAATGTCTTTGTAATTTTGGCATCCGGGGTTATTTTAAAAGTTCAGATTTTAAAATTAAATTTGACAAGACCTTAATCCGTGCATTGGATTTTTGCCCGAATTCCGGCGCAAACCCATAAGGCTTTTTTGATACACAGAGTTCTGTGTTTTCAATTTCTGCTCTGTCACGTTTTAGGATTTGTCGTAAAACAAAGGAAAAGAGGACAGGGCAATGCCTAAAAACATTTGCATTTATTCAGGTTCTGCGAATCCACAGCTATCCAGCGATATCGCCGCATATCTCGGAGTGCCGCTGGGCAAGGTGAATCTGACTCGTTTCCCTGACGGTGAAATTTTCTGCCAATACGAAGAAAATGTCCGACGGGCCGATGTATTTATTATTCAACCAACTTGCGCACCCACCAACGAGCATTTGATGGAATTGCTGATTATGCTTGACGCGGCAAAGCGGGCTTCAGCAGCACGAATTACCGCAGTATTGCCGTACTACGGATATGCCAGACAGGATCGCAAAGATCGGCCGCGTGTGCCGATTACAGCCAAGCTGGTGGCCAATTTGATCACGATCGCCGGAGCCAATCGGATCATTGCCATGGATCTGCATTCTCAGCAGATTCAGGGATTTTTTGATATCCCGGTAGACCACCTTTATGCCCGTCCGGTAATTTCTCCTTATTTACGTCAGCGCCTCGGCCCTAATGTGGTCGCCGTGTCACCCGATTCCGGCAGTGTTAAAATGGCTCAGTCATATTGCGATGCTCTTGATGCCGGATTGGCAGTTATTGCCAAACGGCGGATCAGCGCCACCTCGGTAGCCACCTCGCATTTAGTCGGCGACGTAAAAGGTCGTACTTGCGTGATTACTGATGATATGACTTCAACAGCAGGAACACTCTGCTCTGCCGCGGATAAGTTAAAAGAAGAAGGAGCATCAAAAGTTTTCGCCGCAATCACACACTGTGTGCTAAATGAAAAAGGATATGAAAAACTTGCGGCAAACACTTCTATTGAAGAAATGGTTGTAACCGATGGGATTCCGATCAGCAATACGCTCAATGGCAAAATCAAAGTATTGAGCATCGCACCGCTTTTGGGAGAGGCTATCAGGCGTATTCATGAAGGCGTTTCGGTCTCTACATTGTTCAGAATAAAGAAATAAAAACCGAAAGTTCATAAGACTAATTCAACCCAAAAGGAAAATTATGAGCAAAAAAACGTATGAAATAGCGGTGACTCCCCGTAGCGAAAAGGGAAGTTCCGCTGTCCGACGCGCCCGCAAAACAGGGCTCGTTCCGGCAGTTATTTACTCCAAAGGCAAGCCAGGAGAAATGATTTATGTGAAGGCTTCCGCATGGCAGGCTGCAGCGCGTCATGATGTCAATTTGATTGCCCTTAAAGGCGAAGGCATTGACAAGTTGGCGGCAGTCAAGGAAGTTCAGTTCAATACAATGAAAAACAGCTTCATCCACATTGACTTCAATGAAGTCGCATCCGGTGAGAAAATGCACGGAATCGTGTTGATTCACGCCAAGCATGGGGATATTCCAGCCGGTACCGCCAATGGTGGTGTTCTGGAGCAGGATTTGCATGAATTGGAAGTGCGTTGTTTTCCTCAGGACTTGCCGGAAAGCATTGAAGTCAGCGTAGCAGCTCTGGAAATCGGGGATAAAATCACTGTCCAAGATTTAAAGTTGCCTGCTGAAATTGAAGCGATGGCTGATGCCGGTGCGGTGGTTTTCCATCTTCACCAGCCCAGAATCAAGGCTGAAACTGATTCGGAAACTCCGGTTGAAGAACCGAAAGCCGTAGAGAAGAAAAAGAAGGAAGACGCTTAATACTGATTTTCAGGGCAGCAGAGGAAATTGACAATGATTGCTGAGTCCGGCCGGATAAAACTGATAGTCGGTCTGGGAAATCCCGGAGCCGAGTATGAAAAAACCCGACACAATGCCGGCTTTGAGCTGATTAAACTTCTTCTGGATAAACTGCCGGGTTCTTTTGAAAAATTCAACAAGCACAACGCGATCAATTTTCGCGGTCGTTTCCGCGGTCGTGAGCTGATATTGCAGATGCCGCAGAACTATATGAATTTAAGCGGCAAGGCTGTGGTTTCTCTGATTAGTGCAGAAAACATCACTCCTGACGAAATACTGGTTGTCTATGATGACGTTGATATTCCGCTGGGCAGAATGCGCCTCAGGCGCGGTGGCAGTAGCGGAGGTCATAACGGCATTGAATCTCTGATTGAATGTCTTGGCACTGAACAATTCAGCCGGTTGCGGCTGGGTATTGGAGAAGCAGGCGACAATGGACAAATCGAACATGTTCTCGGCAGGTTTAATGAATCTGAACAAAACATTTTTGACCAAGTCATTGTTGCAGGAACAGATGCAGTAATTTGTGTATTGACGCGTGGTTTAAATGCTGCGATGAATAGTTTCAACGGTTGGAAATTGCCGGAAGAAAAAGAATTGGAACAGTGAAAAAAACAAAATCAAACCATGGAGGAACAGGTTTTGAAAAAATATGAAGCAATTTTTATTTTGGACATCCGAAAAGTTGAGGATGAGGGCGAAGCGTTCAGCAAAGAGTTTGCTGCGCTGATTGAGGGGTTCGGCGGAAAAATGGAGGAATCCGTTGCGATGGGGCGTATTCCTTTTGCCTACGAAATTAACCGACGTAAGGCCGGAATTTATTGGAATTTCGTTTTTGAGCTGGATGCTGATAAAACCATTTCAATTAAGGAGAAATTTAAACTTGATGAACGGGTATTGCGCGATATGATTATTGTGTATGATCGTCCGTCAAAAGACGCCAGAACTAAACTGGTCGAAGTATAAACTTTCTGTAAATCAACAGCTAGTAGGAGGATATCATGGCTTCTTTGAACAAAGTAATTCTACTGGGTAACCTGACCCGTGACCCTGAATTGCGCTACACCAATAGTGGAGTTGCAGTCTGTGAGTTTGGACTGGCGGTAAATCGTCGCAGCGGCGATCCCAACAGAGACGAAGTATGTTTCGTCGATATTGTGGTCTGGGATAAACAGGCCGAAAGTTCCGGACGTATTTTGCAGAAAGGGGCCCCGGTACTGATTGAAGGAAGATTACAGCTTGACCAGTGGCAAGATCGCGAAACCGGACAGAAACGCAGCCGCCTGCGGGTGGTAGCTGAACGTGTCCAGTTTATTGGAAGCCGCTCAGATCGCGGGATTGATGATGGCGGCGATAGCTATCAGCCGCGGGCTGGCGCAACTCAGCCGCCGCGTTCCAATTATGGAGCCGCTCCGGCGGCATCACCGCGTCAAGAAAAGTCTGGCAGTTATCCGCGTCCAGAGCCGCAGGGTAGAAATACCTACCAGGCACCGCCGGCAAGCGATAATCAGGCTCCTCCTATGCCCAATGATGCTTTTGAAGTTGGCGGCGATGGTGCCGAAGATGATATTCCGTTTTAACGTTTAAATTTTCATTAACGAAAACTAACATTAAGGTAATAAAATTATGGAGAAAAGAGAAAAAAGAGTTTCGAATCGCAAACGTCCAAGCAAGCCGAAGATTTGCCGTTTCTGCGAATCAAAAGTCGAATATGTTGATTTTAAAGACGCTGAAATTTTGAAAAAGTTTCAGACCGAAAAAGGCAAAATTATGCCGCGCCGTGTAACCGGTACTTGCCTGCTGCATCAGAAAATGCTTTGCACCGCCATCAAGCGCGCCCGCATTGTCAGTCTGGTTTATTAATTTGAATTTTAGGAGAATGACATAATGGCTAATGTAAAACTGATTTTACTTCAGGATGTTGAGTTTCTCGGGCTGGCCGGAGAAGAAGTCTCTGTGTCGGCGGGATATGCGCGCAACTTTCTGATTCCTCGTAAACTGGCTGACAAAGCTACCCAAGGCGCCCTTCGCGTACTGGCTGCAAACAAAGAAAAAATTGAAGCTAAACGCCAGACGGAATTCGCTCAGGCTAAAGAATTGGCGGCAAAGATTGCTGAGGTCGAAATTTCGATAGCAGTGCAGGCTTCTGATGACAACCGACTTTTCGGATCAATCAATGCCCGTAATATTGCTGATAAACTTGATGAAAACGGTTTGGCAGTCGATTACCAACGTATTCTGCTTGAAGCACCAATTAAAGAACTCGGAAAATATGAGATTCCGGTCAAACTTCATGCGGATGTCACTACTAATGTCAAGATCTGGGTCGTTCGCGGCTGAGCACGATTATAATGGCCTACCGTAAAAAAACCGATGAACACCCGACGCAGAACCCTGCTTCGGGTGTTTTTTCCGATAATCGACCGCAGCCCCACAATCTTGAAGCTGAACGGGCAGTACTGTCGGCAATGCTTCGTGAGCCGTCCTCATGTATTGATATTGCCATTGAAAACCTTCGTGGCAGCGATGTTTTTTATTCGCATGTACATCGTGAGATTTTCAAATCATTGGTCCGCATTCATGAAGAGACCAAAGGCGGCGCAGATATGCTCGCGGTGGCTGATGATTTGCGCCGATCCGGCAAACTTGACGAAATTGGCGGTGAATTTGTTCTGGCTGAACTGCATGGGGCGATATCTACTACCGCCAATCTGGAAAACTGGTGCGCGATAGTTGCCGAATATGCGATGTTGCGCCGTATGATTGGAGTATGTTCGGAGTCGCTTTTATACTGTTACGATCAGAGTAAGAACGCCAAAGAACTGATTGATGAAATCGAATCCAAGATTTTTGAAGTCAGGTTCAGCATTGAGAAATCTGATATTATTGAAATCAAAGACAGCGTTCACAGCGCTTTCGACTATATTCAAAAAATTCTGCGCCATGAGGTTGACGTCGGCATTAAAACCGGTTTCCCGGATTTGGACCGTATGGTTTTCGGCTTTAAACCGGGGGAAATGTTTGTTCTGGCCGCCAGGCCTTCCATCGGAAAAACTTCGATCGCGCTGAATATGTTGCGCAATATTGCTTTGCGCCCGGAACATCCTCCAGTTGCTTTTTTCAGTTTGGAAATGACCGCTGACCAGATTACTCGACGTTTAATTTGCACTGAAGCCGATGTGCCGGAATCTAGTTTTTTCAACGGCAAATTCCGCCCGAACGAGATTAACAAATTGACTTTGGCAGTAAAAAAATTTGAAGAGTCCAGAATTTTTGTAGATCCGACTTCGGGAATTTCAATTTCCGAATTGCGAGCCAAAGCGCGGCGCATGTGTATTGAACACGGAATAAAATTAATTGCCATCGACTATCTACAGCTTATGACCGGAGAAGAACGCAGTCGCAAAGAAGGGCGACAGCAGGAAGTGGCATCAATTTCCGGCGGACTCAAGAGTCTGGCCAAAGATTTGAATGTCCCGGTACTGGTGCTCGCTCAGCTGAACCGAGAGGTCGAGAAAAGCGCCAACGCTGACGCAAAACCAAAATTGAGTCACCTTCGTGAATCTGGTTCTATTGAACAGGATGCCGACATTGTCGCATTCCTTCACCGCAACCGTGATCAGAACAAAGGATTGAACGAAGAACAATCTCGCGCTGGTGTAGATGCCGAGCTGATTGTTGAGAAAAATCGTAACGGGCAGACTGGAACTATCCCCTTAAAGTTTTATCCCCATCGTATGGAGTTTGTCAACCTCAGCCGTTTTGAAGATGCGCCTGCGCCGGAAAATAATGGACGTTTTGGATAAAATTACGTTTTATCGGTAACGCTGAAATTCGCGCGCGCATAATGCGCGCGTGAATTTTAAACCGTCAAAGTTTCTGCTGGCTGAGTTCTAAATATTCTTTGAGTAACGATTTGCGTTCTTCCTGGTCGATCAGGTTCTGCATTTTTTGCTTGATTTCATTGAGGCGCTTTTCAAGTTTGAAGCGCTTAATGACACTCACCGTATCGGCGACAGCCTTTTCGATTTTTTCTTCGGGTACCGCCGCTTCCTGTACCAGTATCCGTCCGAGCCGCGCATCCTCCTGTTCGCGTTCGTCCTCCATATCCGACAAGATATCGAAACGCTTTTCCCAGCCACCCTCGCCCGCCAGACTGATTACAATATTGAGAGCCTGCCCGACCATAGTGGTGGAGAACATGTCGGGAGTAAACAGTTCACCAAGCCGTTGTGCAAGAGCGAGGTCAGCCAGCGTCAGACTGAGTAATATTTCTTCGGCATGAGCGACTTCTGTGGGGCAATCATCTCCGGTTTCTTCCTGAATAATAACCATATCCGCAGCAATTGCGGGCGGTTGATGAAAAGATGACTTACCCATCACTTCGCCCATCTGCCTGGCAATAACCGCCTCCGGGACTTTGACACATTGCGCAAGCTTGCGGATATAAAGTTCGCGCGCCACCGGAGCTGAAATCAGCGTCAGATATTCAAGGGCGGCGGCGGCGGCATTCTGCCGCCCGAATGGTTGACTCTGATCAAATTGCACTTCCAGCCGCGCCCATACGAAATCAAAAAAATCAATCGCGCCGGCTACTTGTTCGGCAATATGACCGGCCCCTTCGTTCTGATATAATTCGTCAGGGTCTTTTCCGCCAGGCCAGCGGATAATCTGAACCTCAAAATCAAGCGGCAACAGTATCTTGATCGCCTTAAGAATCGCTTCCTGACCGGCGTTGTCCGAATCCATGGCCAGCAAAACACGATCGCAATAACGCTTGAGCATTCGTGCGTGCTCCTCGCCGAAAGCAGTTCCCTGGGTCGCGACCGTATTCAAAAATCCTGCACAATGCATGGCGACAGTATCAATCTGACCTTCGCATAGAATCGCAAAACCCTTTTCATGAATTTGCCGCCGTGCCAGCGGCAAAGCATAAAGAATTGAACCTTTATGAAAAATCGGGGTTTCGGGGCTGTTCAAATACTTCGGAATTTGATCCGGCTCAATGGCCCGCCCGCTGAAGCCGACCGGCTTGCCCTGTTCATTCCAGATCGTGAACACCAAACGATTGCGAAAACGGTCATAGACCGATTGCTTTTCTTCGTGCAGTTTAAGGATACCGGCGTCCAGCATCTCTTCTTCAGTGAATCCTTTGGATAAACCGTATTTTAAAGAATTGTCCCATCCGTCAGGAACCGCACCGATTTGAAATGCCTCCGCAACCTCTCGCGGAATACGCCGACGCTGAAAATAACGCCCAACCGGCGAATTCTGATTGCTCCACAACAGTGACGAATACCATTTGGCAAATTCAGCGGAGATTTCAAGCAACCGTTCGCGCTTGTTGCGTTTCTCCCGGTTACGGGCATCTTCCTCAGGAGAAAAACTGCTTTTTTCAGGGATGACCACTCCGCAACGCTCAGCGAGAATATGGATGGCATGAGGAAAATCGACCGACTGATGCTCCATCACAAAACGGAAGACATCGCCGCCCTTCCCGCAACCGAAACACTTGTAACGCTGCGTCGTCTCATTCACCGTAAATGACGGCGTTTTCTCGTTATGAAATGGGCAACAGGCTTTCCATGATGCACTGCCGCTTTTTTTCAGCTGAATTCCGAAACCGCTAAGCGTTTCGATAATATTGGAACGGCTACGAACCTCATGGATGATTTCGTCCGGAATGGAACGGTTCATCGATAAAACCTCACTGCGAAACCGGCGTGCCAAGACGTTTTCTTATCAGTTCATGTTTTTCCGCGAACTCGACATCGTTAGCAGTTAATTCCAAATATTTTTGATAAAAAGTCACGGCACGGTCACGGCGTTGAATGCGATCCATAAATACCGCAAAATTGATCACTACATAAGGTTTTTCCGGAGCCAGTGTATAAGCCTGTCTGAAACAACTCGCGGCATTACGGATGCTGTCCAGCCCGGTATAAATCACTGCCAATTGATTCCACACCCAGGCGGCGTTGTTTTTGTCGCTCATGAACTCGGCATGATTGCGTACCAGTTGATTGTAATAATTGATGGCCAGACTTGAAGCATTCATTCTGCGATAAACCTCAGCTAACAGCAGAATATTGAATGGATCAGTGGGTTTCAAATTAAAAGCTTCCATCAACGGCTTGACCGCATCCTGAGTTTTTCCCTGTTGGGCATAAAGTCGTCCTAAAGTATATTTTACGGTAAAATTACCGGGTGCCAATTCTGCGGCACTTTCAGCGGCCGCCAAAGCCTGCGCGTTCTTTCCAGTGTGCTCGCAGGTAAACGCAAAGAAAAGCTGCGTATATTGATTATTGGATTCACGCTTGACTGCGGCCTCCGCATATTTATGAGCCTTATTCCATTTGCCGCCTGCCGCCAGTTTAACACCTTCATTCAGCAGTTCTGCGGTGCTTTTAGAAGAAAGCCGTTCACAGCCGGCGACAAAAAGAAATAATACCATCGCCATTACTACAGCCAATAAAAAGAATAAACGCTTCATAATTATAGATCCCCTGAACTTTCTCAATCATTAATACCAGACCTTAAATTTAATCTTGCTTAACCGATTTTACAACTTTCAGGCTTAATTATTAATCTGCACGCCATTTCCCTGCGGAGTCTTGAAAAAGCTTCTGCCGATATTATATTGTTTAGAATATTTTTTGCATTTTGAATACCTAAAACTTAATCAAAAGGGTTAATTTCATGAAGAATTACAAATTCGCCGTCATCCCCGGAGACGGAACCGGTCCGGAAGTAACTGCCGAAGCGCTGAAAGTACTGGCTGCTGCCGGCCGCAAATTTAATTTCTCATATGTCACAGAAACTTTCAACTGGGGCGGCGAGAACTATCTCGCGACCGGTGAAGTTTTGCCGGAAGACGCTACCGATAAGCTGAAAAAATTCGACGCGGCACTGCTTGGTGCTATCGGACACCCAAAAGTAAAACCCGGTATCCTGGAAAAGGGCATTCTGCTCAAGCTTCGTTTTGATCTCGATCAGTACATCAATCTCCGTCCAGTCAAGTTGTTTCCTGGCGTAGAAACTCCGCTGGCAAACAAAAAGCCGGAAGACATTGATTATGTCGTCGTTCGTGAAAACGTCGGCGGTCTTTATACCGGTATCGGCGGTTTCACCATGAAAGGCACAGACAACGAAACCGCAGTACAATCTATGGTCTACACCCGCAAGCAAGTCGAGCGCGCAATTCGTTTCAGCTTCGAACTGGCAAACAAACGCCACTCCAAAGCAGCGCCTTGGCGCGGTTTAAAACCGGAGGATATCGCCGCCGGGAAAACCGCACAGTTGACCCTCTGCGGCAAAACCAACGTACTGACCTATGTTTTCGATCTCTGGGAACGTGTCTTTTATGAAGTCGCCGCTGAATATCCTCATGTCAAAACCGATTACGCGCATGTTGACGCCACCACCATGTGGATGGTAAAGAATCCGGAATGGTTCGATGTTATTGTCACTGAAAACATGTTCGGTGACATTATCACCGACCTCGGCGCAATGACTCAGGGCGGCATGGGTATCGCCGCCGGCGGCAATATCAATCCGAACGGAGTCAGCATGTTTGAACCGATCGGCGGTTCTGCCCCGAAATATACCGGGATGGGTGTGATAAATCCGCTCGCCGCAGTTCTGGCGGCTGGTATGATGATTGAGCATCTCGGCGAATGTGAAGCCGCTGCTGCAATTGAAAAAAGTGTTGCGTATGTCACCGGCAACAAATTGAAATCTATGGCCGCTGGAAAAATGGGATATTCAACGGCAGAAGTTGGCGATCTGGTAGTCGCCAACCTCTGACTTGATTAAAAACGATTTCACCCGATACCAATGAACATCAAATCAACATCTAGTCACCACGGTTCTAACAGTGGTGACTATTTGTCTTTTCGTAGCGACAAACTGTCCGTGCTGATTAACACCGGAAGATTGGAACTGCGTGCATTGCTTGATTCACCGGACCGCCTCTTTGAGGGGGCGTTGATTCTTAAAGACTCTCGCAGCGTCAAGGCTGCCAGAGTAGAAACTGCCGAAGCCGGAGTCTTCTTTCTCAAGCGTTATAATTCAAAAGGTTTTTTCTATGCGTTGCGCCATATTTTAAGTAAGCCGCGACCGGCCAAGGTACTGCGGGTTTCCAATTTGCTGCGTTCCGCGGGAGTAAAAACCCCGCAGGTTCTGGCTGCAGTATTCAAATATCGATACCATCTGTTGTTGAACACATCATATCTCATCACTGACTATGTCGAAAATATCATTCCTCCAAACACGCTTATTCCTGGGTTGCTGGAAAATAAATCATATTTCACCGAATATCGGAATCAGGTTATTTTCTGCCTCAATCATCTTCATGAAAATTGCACCACCCACGGTGATTTAAAAATTCATAACATTTATTCCAGAGATACCGCAGCCGGCCTGGAAGTTGGTCTGCTCGACCTCGACAGCGTAGAATGTTATAAAAGCCCTTTGACTGCGAAAACGCGGGCGAAAGATCTTGCCCGCTTCGTTGCGTCAATCATTCAGGTTGCCGACTCCAATCATATCGCCACTGATCAGCTTCAAATTTCCGAATTTATTATTACAGAATACGAACGGGTCAGTGGTTTTTCACTGGACCGCGAATACATCAGCCGACGCATAAAACACCATATCTGTCGAAAAAGGAAGTGATTCCATGAAAGATTCCTGGCAGTTATGGCTTGACGATGTACGCAGTCCTGCCATGAACATGGCTATTGATGAACAATTACTCAAAGAAGCACAGCATTCCGTCAAACCGGTATTGAGAATTTACGGTTGGGATCGTCCGGCAGTATCCATCGGCTTCGTCCAAGCATACGCGGCGGCTCCTCAAAAAGGATACAGCATTGTCAGAAGGCCAACCGGCGGCGGTGTAGTTTTTCATGATCAAGATTTAACTTATACGGTTGTGATCCCATTGGAACACCGGATATGCAAACTTGACCGCGTTGAAAGTTATCGCGAAATTCATAATGCGGTCCAATCAGCATTCAGCAGACTCGGCTTGAACACTGATCTCACTTCCGACGAGATACCCAAGCATGTCGACCGTGCGTTTATGCAGTGCTTTACCACGCCGACCCGTTATGATGTAGTCGGAGACGGGAAAAAATTTGCGGGTTCCGCGCAACGCCGTACCCGTGAAGGTATTTTACATCAAGGTAGCATTGACTTGAAAGCGGCGCACGGCGACCGTAAAATGCTGGTTCAATACTTGATCGAAGCATTCCAAACCGAACTAAAAATTGAATTTGAAAAATTTGAGTGCAATCCGGATTTTCTTGCCACAGTCAGTGTATTGGCAAAAAATAAATACGAAACCGAATCATGGAATATGCACCGGCAATACAGCCGGGTGTGAACGTTCAAAATCTTGATTCACTGACTCGCAGATTATTTTTCTGCGGCTGTGCGGTTTGATTTCATTACCTGATGATGAATCAACAGATAAGCGGCGGCGAACAAAACCAGTCCCGGCAAAATCCAAATATAATGCTCTTTGATCATTGCCGCACCATTATGAACCATATCAACGTAAGTCATTTCCCCACTCAAATGTCCAAAATACCAGCCGATTAGTATCAGGATCAGACACCAGATGCCGGCGCCCAAACCGGTAAAAAAACCGAATCTCTTCACATCCATATTACTTAGTCCCGCCGGAATCGAAATCAACTGCCGGATCGCCGGTATCAGACGACAGATAAAAGTTACCAGTTCGCCGTATTGGCGAAAAATTTCTTCTGCCCGGTTCAAGTTCTTTTCAGGAAGAAAAAACCAGCGACCATATTTGTGTAAAAATGGACGTCCCAACCACTTGGCAAGATAGTAATTAATATAAGCTCCGGTCAGAGAACCGGCCAAGCCGACCAGCAAAGCAATCAACAAGTCCAACCACGGAATTCCGAAAGTCAGCTCACAGCGATATGCCATAAAGCCAGCCGGAATCATCACAACCTCACTCGGAAAGGGAATAAAAGAACTTTCAACGGTCATAAAAAAGAAAATCAGAAAAAAGCCCCAAAGCTTGGCGTATGGCACCAACGTTTGAATCTGCTCAGCAATAAAATCGGTCATAATTTTGAATTCCTTTAAGCTTTGATAACGGTCGCATTATGCACCGTCTTTAATATTTCATAAAATCAACCTAGCAGATCGTCTCCGCCGGCATCACCGCTGAACTGCGATTTAGTCGCCGAACCCGGCCGCGTCTTAAATTAACCAGATATAATATCTTCTGCAACGATATTTTCAACATTACTTGCCACGAAACACGACAAAATTATGATATTTTAATTTGAAAATTGAAGTATTAGTGCGCAATTTTTTTGTTTTATGCTATTTTAAGCAGTTTGTAATACTTCATATAAAATATACAGGAAACTAACATCAATGAGTAAATTCAGAACCCATAACTGTGGCGAGCTCCGCAAAAACGATACTGACAAAAAGGTAAAACTGGCTGGATGGATTCATAGTGTCCGCGATCATGGCGGCGTAATTTTTATTGACTTGCGCGACCATTTTGGCATTACACAGATTGTAATCAACCCGGAAATGGCATTTTACCAGGAATTGGAACGCTGGCGAGTAGAATCGGTAATCGCATTCGGCGGTACCATAGTCGAACGCAGTACAGAAAACATCAATCCCAAACTGGCTACCGGCGAAATTGAATTGATCGCTGAAAACATGGAAATTCTGGGTGAAGCAGAAGTGATCCCGTTTCAGGTAGCCAAAGATGATATGGCTCCGGAAGCAATGCGTTTGAAATATCGTTTCCTCGATCTCCGTCGCGAAAAACTCCAAAAAAACATCATTCTCCGCAGCGAAGTTATTGCGTCAATTCGCAAATACATGTGGGGAAATAATTTCCATGAATTTCAAACCCCGATCCTGACCGCCAGTTCTCCGGAAGGCGCACGAGACTACCTGGTGCCGAGCCGGCTCCATCCAGGTAAATTCTATGCGTTGCCCCAGGCACCTCAGCAATTCAAACAGTTGTTGATGGTTTCCGGTTTTGACCGTTATTTTCAGATCGCGCCATGCTTCCGCGACGAAGACGCGCGTGCTGACCGTTCGCCCGGCGAATTTTACCAACTCGACATTGAAATGAGCTTTGTTGAACAGGAAGAAATCTTTGAACTGGTCGAAGGCCTGATGCATCAGATCTTTACAAAATATTCAGACAAAAATGTTGACTCGGTGCCGTTTCCACGCATCCCATATCGGGAATCCATGCGGCGTTTCGGTTCCGACAAGCCGGATTTACGCAATCCGTTGGAAATGATCGACGTAACCGAAGTCTTCAAAGGTTGCGGATTCAAAGCGTTCGCTGAAGTCGCTGATAAAGGCGGAGTAGTGCGGGCAATCCGGGTTCCGCAGGTTGCCGATAAATCCAGAAAATTCTTTGATGACATGATCAAATTTGCACAGGATCACGGTGCCAAAGGTATGGCTTACATCATTTGGACCGGCGGCGAAGAAAAAAGCCCGATTGTCAAGTTCCTGGATCGCAGTCTCATTGACCGGCTCAAAGATGCCGCCCAAATCCAGGACGGCGACGCCATGTTCTTTCTGGCCGACAAAGTAACCCTGGTTGAAAGTGTTGGCGGCGCAGTTATCCCGGAACTGGGCAGACAGCTTGAACTGATTGATAAAAACGCGTTTAAATTTTGTTGGATTGTCGATTATCCAATGTTTGAAACTGACGAAGAAACCGGTGCTATCGGGTTCAGCCACAATCCGTTCTCCATGCCTCAAGGAGGAATGGCGGCGCTTACCACTAAAAATCCGCTGGAAGTATTAGCTTATCAATACGATATCGTCTGCAACGGCATCGAATTATCCAGTGGGGCAATAAGAAATCACCGCCCGGATATTATGTATAAAGCTTTTGAAATAGCCGGCTATGACCGGAGCGTTGTCGACGGTAAATTCGGCGGCATGATCAATGCCTTCAAACACGGAGCCCCGCCCCACGGCGGTATCGCCCCCGGAGTTGACCGTATCGTCATGCTGCTCGCCGATGAACCCAATATCCGCGAAGTGATTGCATTCCCATTCAATCAGCAGGCTCAAGATTTAATGATGAACGCGCCCGCCGAAGTTACCCCTAAGCAACTTCGCGAGCTTCACATAAAAGTCGTGGTACCGGAGAAAAATCCAAAGGCGATCACCGCCGAAAAAAACGAGGCCTGATTATGAAATTGTCCAAAAGTATCTTGACGCTGTTCTTATGCGGAACTGCAATCCTGCTTTGCGCGCAGTCGTTGGAAAGTTATATCCCGGCTGATGCCACTACGGTAGCTTCGTTCAAATTGCGGGATATATACAATCTTCCAGCATTTAAAAGCGAAGACCAGAAAATCCAGCAGTACCGTTCACAGCTTGACAAATTCAATTTTACCGGTGATGAGTTGCCGCAACAGGTCGTCATGATACATGGTCGAAAATATAAAAATCCGGTGTTTTTAGCTCCGACCACTATCGCACCGTCAAAAATAAAAGATAAGCTCAATCAAATAGTCAAAGAATATCCGGAAATCAGCTATAGTAAAATTTCAAACAAAGGCTTTGATGGCTATAAAATAACCGCGCCAAAACAAAAATCCGGGATTGACAGTATATATATTTACTATCTCTCTGACAAAGTTATCGCGCTGATTACCGATGAATCAGTTTCACCGGGCGAACTTAAAGCCGGATCCGCACCGGCTAATCCCTTGATTAATGCGGTTAAAAATAGCAGCTCCAAGGAACTGTTTCGCATAGTCAATTCCGGATTCATTCCTGATGTTCTCGAACAAAATGCGCAGGGATTTGAACAACTTATGGTTTCAGTCAGCAAAACGAACGAGATCGGGGATTCTTTCCTCGGTTATGCTGAGATTGAATTTGACCAAGCTGAAAAAGCCGGTCAGGCCACGATGACATTCCAGATGTTATTCAATATGATGGCGCTCAGCCAACTTCAGAACAATACTGATTTAAGCAGTGATATTGCCAATGCTGTCGTTTTTCAAACCAAAGGGAAAAAAACCGTCATCAACGTCAATCTGACGGCCGCATTAATCGAAAAGTTAAAAAATGAGTTTAAGAAAAAGGTCAAAGCCCCCAGTGACGAAAAATTGACTCTCGCAAATTAATGTTTAGGCGACTGAACTATTTAATAATCAAATACATACGTATTTTTACAGTTTATACTGTTTTTTAGTTTCAATTGATTATGCATATCCGTTGTTTTCTGAACAATGGAAAAAGGGGTTCGTTTATGGAAAACATGCGTGAACGGATTACGATCAGGGACAACAACCAGTTTGAAATAAAATATACTTATCCGTTACAACCTGAAGAAAAAAACACCAGATACTTTGTGGAAATGTTTTTATTCATTCCGCAAAGTCTGAATATCAATCATAAGACTTACGGTAAAAGCAATTTTTATCGGGATTCTACAAATTATATTCGGTTCAAAACTCCAGATTTTACTTTACCGGAAATAATCGATGGCGACTCAAGTCCGATTCAGAAAACCCGCATGGCGGTAAAAGAGTTGATAACTTCGCCCGACTCCAGAGAAGCTCAGGAAAATTATAATTATCATCTTAAAATGTTTTCTTCGATTCTGAAAAGCGCTTTGCGCGACGAGGAAGAACGCCTGGAAAAAATTATTGACTGTAACGAACTGAACCAGAGTGTCGACGTAATGGTGAATACGTTGTCGCGGATTATTCTTGAGTTTCGAAAACTGCATAACTTTGACTCTTTCCTGTCACTTGAAGACCGTTGGAAAACGCTTTTCGCTCTGTCTGATGAGTATATCAGTATCATTTCTGAATTTCATTTATTCAAAGTTATGGAGTTGCTCAGCAAGAAAGCAGAAACGGAAAAATATGCTGAATCATCTACCAAATTACGCAATCTGATAAATTCTGAATGCTCGCACCGTTTTTCATCAGGGTACCCGTCCATTGTCCGTGATAATTCGGATAATGAAACTTTTTTATACCGCGCAAGAACCCTGAAAAAAGTGATGGGCAGCATCCTTTTCCTGCATACCCAAAACTACCACGACGGCAAACTGGCGGAACAGTTCATGCTTTCGCTTGCGGCGGGGTTGGCCATGGCCGTGGCGATGTTAATTATTTTGCTCGGACAGAAAATTTTTGGTAATATCGCATTGTGGCTGGTACTCGGTACCGTAATTTCATATATGATTAAAGACCGTACAAAAGAGTCTTCACGCATTTGGCTCAGCAACTGGGTAAAAAAACATTTTTTCGATTATAAAACCCTGATCATGGACAATTTGAACCGCAAAATCGGCGAATGCCGCAGTTCAATCTCATTTCTTAAACAATCCGCGGTACCGCCGGATATCATGAAAATCCGAAACCGTGATATCCTGGCGGAATTAGCTGGTGGAAGTTTGCGCGAAGAAGTAATTTATCTACGCAAACAAATTAATCTGGTCAACGCCGAATGCAACAAAATCTGGACAGATTTCAGGGTCGAAGGACTAAACGATATTGTCCGCTTTAATTTGCGGGAAATTATGAACAAAATGGATAAGCCGGAACGTGAACTTTATTTTCTGGAAGGCGAAAAATGGGGACACACCGATTCCATCAGCGTTTACCATTTAAATGTGATTCTACGCTACGGCATGGCCGCAAAAAAAATTGAGACCCGCAAAATCAGGTTGATCGTGAACCGCAACGGTATCCGCCGTATTGTCGAAACTGATATTGGAAATATTACCTGATAATCGCCAGTGTTCTATTTTTCTGCTTGAAAAGAAAGTTTTTCACTTTAACTTTAATATTAAGTCTTCAACCAACAGGAGAATAAGCGACATGTTTAAACAACAAGATTTTTTGCGTGAACGTACTGGTTCAATCCGACAACTTGCATCCATTCGCCGGTCAATTCTTGATGATGGCAAAGGGCGCGGTATGCGGGTTTGGGATGTCAATAACGGCAGTGGTTTATCTTTTTCGGTCTATCCTGACCGCGGCATGGACATCGGCGAAGCCTGGTTTAAAGGTATTCCGCTGGCCTGGCTTTCCAAAAACGGGCCGACAGCGCCACAGTTTTTTGAAAATGGCGGTTCCCAATGGCTGCGTACCTGGGGCGGCGGTTTGCTCACCGGATGCGGACTGATTAACGCCGGCGACGCTGTCGATCTCGGGGAGGAAGAAATCGGCCTGCATGGACGTCTTTCACATACGCCCGCAGAAAACGTCAATTCCAAAACCAAATGGAGCGATTCAGGTTTTTATATTTTGGAAGCCTGCGGCGAAGTCCGGCAAAGCAAAGTGTTCGGTGAAAATCTTCTCCTGACCCGCCGCATCTCCACGGCAATGGGCGATAATTCAATTCTGATCGAAGATACCGTCGAAAATCAGGGTTTCCATCCGTCGCCTTTTATGCTGCTTTATCATATCAATCTGGGCTGGCCGCTCATTGACGAAGGCTGCACCATCGAAACGGTTGAACACAAAATCACGCCGCAAAACGCCAACGCCGCCGCCGCGCTTGATGTCTGGGACAAAATCACTCCGCCTGAAGCCGGATTTTCCGGACAGGTTTTTTATCATGATATTCCGGCTACCGAATGTGGTTGTGCAGTTGTCAGATTGATCAATAAAAAACTCAATCTGGCGTTGAAACTCGAATACAGGATTGACGAATTGCCTTATTTTGTGCAATGGCGCAATCTGGCAAAATGCGAATATGCCATCGGTTTCGAACCCGCAAACTGCTATCCTGACGGTCAAATTAAAAATGCCGAACGCGGTATGCTCCAGACTTTGGCCCCTGGTGAAACTCAAACCGCCATGGTAAAATTGATTATCGAAGAACTGGATTAATGACTGAGCTAAATTCGCTCGCGCATAATGCGCGCGCGAATTTTAACCTTGATTTTTCAAAGCCGATTCGGCAATTTTCATGCCGTCAGCAGCCGCAGAAAGAATTCCTCCGGCAGCCCCTGCCCCTTCTCCAGCCAGATATAACCCGGACAATGACGATTCGGTACTTTGCGGATTTCGCAAAAACCGTACCGGACTGGAAACTCCGGTTTCAATCCCGATTATTGTTCCGTCGTTGATGAAGCCCCTGCACAATTTGTCAAAATACAACAGCGCAGCGACAATAGAATCTGCTTCACGTTTCGGCAACAAATCATGCACTGCTGCCGGACTTAGCCCGAAGCAATAACTGCTCCTGACTTTATTGAGCGTTTTTTCGCCGCGAACAAACCCGACAGCCGACTGTGCGGGAGCGCTATAATCCCCGCCGCCTGAAATGAATGCGCGTTTTTCCAGATGGTTGAGAAACTCGAACGCGGCAGTTGCGTCAGCAAACATATCAGGCTGACAAGTTGTAATCAGACATGAATTTGCGTATTCAGAATCTCGCTGATAACAGCTCATGCCGTTAGTTGAAAGATGTTCCGCCAATGCCATGGAAGGCAGAATTTCGCCGCCCGGACACATGCAGAACGTGGAAACATTTTTCAATCTGGATTTTTCCGGAGGGCGGCTGACAAAATTATATTCGGCGGCTCCGAGAAAAGCTGGACGCCTGGTCAGTCCGAACTGATTCCGGTCAATCAAGGTTTGTGGATGTTCAATGCGAGTGCCGATCTGGAATCCTTTTAATACCGCGTGAACGCCCAAACGCAATAATTCGGAACTCAAAGAGCGCGCTCCAAGCCCATGAGCAAGTACCGTAAAAGGTGCTTCCATAACTTCACCGCGCGCAGTAATAATTCCGGAACAACGATTATTTTTGACCTGAAGAGTTTTTACGGCACAGCCAAACATAAATTTACCGCCCATAGCTTGAATATCACGCCGGATATTGCGAATTACCTGCGGCAGAATATCCGAGCCGACATGCGGTCGCTTCAAATATAGAATTTCCGGCGGAGCACCGGCTTTAACAAATAATTCCAGTATCAGACGGGCATAAGGACTCCGGGTTCCGGTATACAGTTTACCGTCGGAAAACGTACCCGCGCCCCCCTCGCCGATCAGATAGTTGCTTTCCGGATTAAAAACACGAGAACTGCGAAAACGCGCGATATCAGCGGCACGGGTTTCGACATCAAAGCCGCGGTCAAGAATTACCGGACGGCAGCCCGCCGAAGCCAACAGCCATGCCGCCAGCAGACCGGCCGGACCGGTACCAACCACCAACGGATACAGCGGCGGATTTGCAGGCAGAGGCGGCAACTCCGCAGGAGTCAATAACTCGGCAGTCTCAAGTCCAGTTTTTACGTTATTCGTCAATTCGACATTCAAAGTGTAAATCAATGTTGGCGGCTTCTTCCGTCCGTCAATGCTTTTCGCTATGACCTGATAACCTTTGATATCATCAGCCGTTAAACCGCAGAACTTGGCGATATGTGGTTTGAGCAGCGACTCGACCTCAGAGGCTTCTGCCGGAAACGCCGTTACCGGAATTTGTAAATTTTTAACGCAAATCATCATGATCAGTCCTCAGTATTATTTTTTTCAGGACTTGCTTCTAAGATCAACGTAAGATCGCTAAGCCCTTTCGGCGGCGG
>Ga0172377_10000687_pt1 | contig 32616 bp, 29 predicted proteins | sample Pumphouse3metaG_FD_119749 | JGI IMG/M metagenome (GOLD analysis project Ga0172377, IMG submission 119749) | Leachate microbial communities from a municipal landfill in Southern Ontario, Canada - Pumphouse #3 metaG | ecosystem: Engineered > Solid waste > Landfill > Unclassified | place: Canada... | reverse complement strand
GAAGGTGCCGAGCTTCAGGCACCGCTTTCTACCGCGGTAATAGGCGGGCTGCTGTTTTCCACCGTACTGACGCTGGTGGTTATACCGGTAATGTATACCATAGTGGACGATATGGGCAGCAAAATGCGGGGTAAGCTTACAAGGAAGCCTAGGGCAAGCACCGGAAACCATGGGGACGGTTCCTGCGGACTCGAAGACACGGGGAAACCAGGGGGACGGTTCTAGGCCACTGAAAAAGCCCCTTTTTGTTATACTGAGCGGCCCTGTCATCCTGAGCGATAGCGAAGGATCTATCTCCAAGTAAGATTCTTCGGGCTTCGCCCTCAGAACGACATAGTCGGATTCTTGGGGCTTCGCCCTCACAATGACAGATAAAGGAATGTAATACAATTGATACGTTGTATATAGCACCTAGCACCTATGTTACGAAGGAGGTTTACCATAATGAAAAGAAAGCTTTTTGCAGTGGTTTTATGCCTTATTACAGCCTGCGCCCTGTTTACTTTCGCCGGGGCCGATGAGGCAGAGGATACTATGACCCTTACGCTGCAGCAGGCGGTGGACTACGCACTGGAGAACAGTGCTGCCATTAAGCTTAGTCACACTGCGGTGGAAAAGGCGGAGGTAGGATACAAGGAGGCCAAAAGTGCCTATGATAAGGCGGATAAGGCAGGCGGATTGTCTCGTGAAGATAGAATGCTTATGAGTTCACAAATGATATTTGAAAACTATAAGATGACCGAAGGATACTACAAAGAAATGGCGGATATGGGTAGAACCTTGGCCGAAAAGGGCCGTGAGCAGACTATTGAGACTGTAAAGATGGCGGTGCAAAGCGCTTACTTTAACCTGCTGTTTGCGCAGGATAAGGCGGAGATACAAAGGAGCATTCTGGATTCCGCGAAAAAGGATATGGATATAGCGGGCAAAAAATACGAGCTGGGTATGGTGTCCCAGGTGGACGTGCTTTCCTCCGAGGCTGCCCTTGAGAGTGCAAAGCTTGGTTATAACACTGCTACCAGGGACTTGGAATACCAACGCATGTCCTTTAATAAAACTCTTGGGCTACCCCTTAAAACCGAGGTTGGCCTTACCGACAGCCTGACCTTTGAAGAACCGCCGGGGGCCGACATTGAGGAGGAGGTTACCCTTGCCCTCCAAAACAGGTATGAGGTGATTGCGGCAAAGGAACAGTACCGGGTGAATGAATTAAACCACAAGCTCACGCTGGGCTGGTATCCCGAGAACACTTTTGTCACAAGGCAGGCAAGGTATGATATGGAAAGCACCCATCAAAGCCTTGTTAACGCCGAGCAGGACGTGGAGCTTTCGGTAAGAAAAGCCTATATGGATATGCAAAGTGCCTACGATAGCATAGGCGTACTGTCCAAAAACGTAGAAAGGCTACAAAAAGCGTACGATATTGCAAGGCTTCGTTATGATACCGGCATGGCCACCAGCCAGGAAGTGGTGAATGCACTTAATGCATTAAACGACATTAAACTGCAGCACTTGCAGGCTGTCCACGGGTACAACCTGGCGAGGATACAGTTTGAGGCCTCAAGCGGTATCGGTATAGCAGCTGCGGCCGGTGGTGCCGGGGTTGCTGCACCCGGCGGTTTTTAACGGCAGAGGTGTGGAAGAGCCTTAAAGCGAAACGGGATAATGGATACATGGCGGAACGGAGGGCATAAAGCTATGATTGGGGTCGGCAAAAGAGAACAGATACTGGCGGCTGCGGCAGAGATTTTCAGTAAAGAAGGCTATCACAACGCCAGAGTTGAAGATATTGCAATAAAGGCCGGGATAGGAAAGGGAACTGTGTACGAGTATTTCAAAAGCAAAAAGGAGCTTTTCGAGGAGACAATATTCCATGTACTTGAAACCTACCTTTATGAAGCCCTGGAAAGCATAAGCGGCGTACAGGACCCGGTAGACAAACTTAAGTGCATAATACGCCTTCAGGCCTCCCTGCTGGACAGGAAGGGAAACATCGCAACCCTTTTTATGAAAAACTCCGCGGACATCCACAGGGAGATGCTGGACCGGCTTATTGCCTTCCGGCAAAGGGTGATTGATTTTATCGCGGATATAATAAGAGAAGGAATTGAAGGGGGAGCATTCAGACCGGTGGACCCCCACCTTGCGGGTATCCTTTTTATGGGGGTGCTGCAGGAGGCGGGCACAATCCATCACAGCGGGTCAAGGATAAACGACCAAACTCTGGATACCATGCTGGATTACATGATTAACGGTATAGGGATTAATTGAACCATGCGGCGGGGCGATATGCTCCGCTGTTTTTTATATTTTAACTTAAAGGATTCTTATGAGATATGTCGAAAAATAAAAGGAAGGGATTGGAATATAGCAGACTGTGTCTTAATAGAGAGGAGTGGAAAGGGCCTATGCGTAGTTTCAGGAGCAAGATAACAGTAAGTTTCATATTTGTAGTACTTCTGGTATCTTTGATATTCGGTGTAATATCCGTAAGAAATATGAAAATTGAGGTGGAGGGCCTGGCGGCTAAGAAACTGAATGCCGATGTTTCACTTATCAACTATATGTTTGAATTCCAGTATTCGGGTTTTTGGCAGATAGATAAAAGCGCCGGCGGTGACGGTATACTTTTCAAAGGCTATTATAATATGTACAACAATTCACATCTTATAGATACCATAAGCGGTCTGGTAGAGGGTACCATGGTATCCATTTATCAGCATGATAGTATAGTTGCTACCAATATTACCGATAGCACTGGCAAAAGAATAATGGGTGACGTACTGGAGGATCGGGAAATTCTCGACACGGTGCTGGAGGAGGGGCAGCCCTATTCGGGCAATTCGTACATAGGAAACGAAGAGTATCTTTGTAACTACCTTCCCCTTAGGGACCAGTCCGATCAAACGGTGGGCATGTTGTTTATTGGAATTCCCACAAGGGACTACACCCAGTCCATAAACAATTTTCTGTTCAACCTGTGCCTGTGGGGTTTAGGCGCAGTGGCCGTTGCAATGTTTATTGCATACTTCCTTTCGGGGTCTATAGTGGGCCCGGTGCGGAAAATAATGGGTGCTATGGACACGGCGGCAACCGGTGACCTTACGGCCAGGGCGGAGATTGGCTCCTCCGACGAACTGGGCAAGCTGGCCCAGGACTTTAACGATATGCTGGAGGCATTAAACATGTTTATGAAGGGCGTACAGGAGGCGGTTCTGAAGATTTCAGGCTATTCGGAAGGACTTGCCACTGCGTCTCAGGAAACATCGGCGTCATCTCAGCAAATGGCCACCAGCGTTCAAGAGATGGCTCAAAAAACCTCGATTCAGTTTGAAAGGACAGTCCGGGGCAAGGAATTGACTCAGGACATTTCGGTAAGGATTAAAGAGGCCGCCGATCAGATAGAGGCCATACTGGACAGCTCCCGTGAGATTAAGGGCAGTACCGACAAGGGTATAAACATAGTGGAGCAGCTTAAAGACAGAAACGAGGACAGTAACAGGGCCAACAGCGAGATAAAACAGGTGTTTGTATCCCTGGAGGACAGTACCAAAAGCATTGACGGGATAATAGGGGATATAGACGAGATAGCGGCACAAACAAACCTCCTTGCCCTTAACGCAGCTATAGAGGCGGCCAGAGCTGGCGAAGCCGGTCGCGGATTTGCCGTTGTGGCGGAGGAAGTACGAAAGCTTGCCGACGACAGCCTGAGGGCCACGTCCCAGGTTAAGGAGATTGTGTCCAATATAAGGGCCAATATGGCAAGTGCCCAGCAAGCGGTGGATACAGGCCAGGAGGTTGCAAAGCACCAGAGCAGTGCCGTATTGGAGACAGCGGAGTTTTTCAAGAGCATCGCCGATGCCGTGGACGGTGTGGTGCAGAGCATAGGGGAAATATCCGAAAATTCCCGAAATATTGATGCGAGTAAAGAGGACCTTTTGGAACAGATTAAAGAGGTATCGGCTCTGGCCGACGAACTGACCTCTTCGGCGGAGCAGATTGCGTCGGTCACCGAGCAGCAGGCGGCGTCGTCTCAGCAGTTGGCGGATACCTCTGGCCAGATGGAAAGCCTTGTGGCCGAATTGGAAAGGGCCCTTGGGAAGTATAAGTTGAAATAGAATAAAGCATGTCATCCTGAGCGATAGCGAAGGATCTTGCGATAGCGAAGGGCCTATCTCCAATAAGATTCTTCGGGCTTCGCTTCTTCAGAACGACAGGGTTGGATTCTTCGGGCTTCGCTTCTTCAGAACGACAGATAGTAGTTTTTAGGGCAAAGCTTATTATGGCGGGGTGACACATGGGGCGGTTTTACCGCCTCTTTATTATTGGGACGAAAACACTGCTTCTACGTTTTTCATAGCCCCTTGTTTTCTCTCACATTTTACCATACTCAGACAAAAGAACCGTCCCCATGTCTGTTCTTTTTGTATTAAATTACCAATAAAGGTACCCCCGGATAATTCAAGACCGGTGCGAATATATATAACAAAACGGGCCATACATAACAGAAAACTTACAAGGAGGAGTGTATATGAAAAGACTAGTTGCGCTGACACTGGTTATTGTACTGGTACTTGGGGTGTCGGTGACGGGTTATGCCGCACCGGACTGGAAGCAGGGGGGAGGCCTTCCGCCGGGGATACAAAAGCAAATAACCCTGGCTATGTTTACAAACCTTAAGGATCTTGATATGGTTCCCTGGGCAAAGAACGCAATGGAAAAAATGTCGGTTAAAGGCCTTATAAAGGGCTACGGTGACAACACCTTCAAACCCAATTCTTCCGTTTCACAGCTTGAAGCGGTGGTAATGGCCTTAAGAGTTTTGGGCTGGGAAGAGGATGCCCGTAGCAGCAAATATGCCAATAACCTGTTATCCAAGTACAAAGGCGGCAGGCTGGATCCCTGGGCCTACGGCTATGTAAACGTTGCCTATGAAAAGGGAATTCTTGACGAAGTGGACATTATGTACTTTAATCCCAACTCTGCGGCAAAGCGCTGGGAGGTGGCCAAGTATTTCGTAAGGGCTTTGGACAAGGAAGATATAGCCGAAGACCACATGAGAGATAAGCTTGACTTTAAAGACTATACCGCAATACCGGTGGGGGCAGTGGGGTATATATACGTAATGAACGACCTGGGGCTCATGGTGGGCAATGCCAACGGAACCTTCAACCCCAACGGGGCTGTATCAAGGGCTGAAATGGCTGTTCTTCTAGAGCGCATAGACGGTAAGGTGGACAGGGACACCGATGGAAACGAGATATACGGCAGGGTAGTTGAGATTGACGCCAAAAACTATGAATTAAAGCTTAACGTGGACGGCAGCCAGAAGTGGTACGAGGGTATCGATAGGATAGCCGTGTACAAAGACGGCGAGTATTACGACTTTGACGAGCTTAAAAGGGGAGACTATGTGGAAATTCTCCTTAACAGCAGCGGCAAGGTGATATTCATAGAGTTTAAGGATGAGAATGAGGATAAAATAATCTCCGATTTCCGTGGAGAGGTAAGGGATGTTGATGCAAGAAACAGAGAGATTACTATAAAATCCGGAACCGCTGTTTTCACATTCAGCGTTAAATCCGATGCCGATATCCGGTTAAACGGTAAGGATGCGGACCTTAAAGATATTAAGGCGGGCGACAGTGTTAGGCTTAAGGTGGATGACAGAAACAGGGTAATAAAGCTGTCCGCCGAGGGCGATCATGACATAGATGAAAAGGAAGAGGTTGAGGGCACCATATACAAATTGCGGGACGACCAGATAAGGGTTAAGGTTGGCAACAACTATTATACCTTTGATATAGAAGACGATACTAAGGTTTATATAGATGAGAAAAAGGCAGAAGCAGAAGACCTGATGGCGGATATGCCGGTTGTGGTAAGATTCCAGGGAGACACCGCCTTAAGGATTATGGCCGAAAGCCTTGAAACGGAACTGGAGGGTGTAATAACCGGACTGTCCGCAAAGGACGATACCATTACGGTCAAGGTCGGCAGCCGTACCAGGACCCTTAGTGTCAACAAGAATACCGCAGTAAGGGTAAACGGCAAAGCCGCCGGGTTTAAGGAACTGGCGGTGGGCATGAAGGTTACGGTAAGATACAGGGCCGGGCTTGCCCTTAGAATAAATGCGGAAGATGCCGTGGCCGAGGTGGAAGGGGTAATAACCTCTGTAAACACCAGCAGGGAATACATTACTGTGGAAGTGGGACGCAGGGCCTATACCTATTCGGTGGCAGATGCGGACATCTATGTTGAAGGCGACAGTGCCGACATTGAAGACCTCGTGGTAGGTATGACAGTGGAACTTGAGCTTTTATACGACAGCACCGTAAACGAGGTGGATGCATGGCTTGAGGAAGTGGAAGGGATTGTGCAGACATCCCTGGATGATGATGACGAGGAGATAAACCTGTGGGTCTACGATACCATCGTAACTTACGAATTGGACGAAGATGTGGAAGTTGAGCTTGACGATGACGATGGCGACCTTGAAGATATAGAAAGAGGTGACCGGGTGGTACTGGAATTTGAAGACGGTCTGGTGGTCCTCATCAAGGTAAAATAGCAACAAAAAGGGACAAGGGGCGGTTCTTTGTCCCTTATATTTGTTGGCATTAATGCGGTATTGAAACGCCGGGAACTTATCCGGCGTTTTTCCAGTCTAAATATAACGTGCTTAAGATTTTACATCTTCTAACGTGTTATGCTGGGCGTTTCCTGTCATCCTGAGCGATAGCGAATGATCTATCTCAAAACAAGATTCTTCGGGCTTCGCCTTCAGAATGACAGGTAAAAGAATGTAATATCTCAACCTGTATTTTGGGACTTCAGGGGTTATTTTACTATGACGAAAAAAGCTTAAAATAATCACTTTTAGCAGGAATTAGCCATTATGTAAAGAATATTATGAATATATGTAAAAGAAGTAAAATTTGATGGGGAGGATGAAAGATTTGGCTAAGGGAAAGAGACTAAGGATTCTATCGGTGCTGCTGGCCGTGCTGGTGCTGGCCGCCGGCATGCCCTTGTCTGCAACGGCGACAAGGGTGTTCACCGATGTGGGAGACGGCGAGTGGTATGACACTTATGTACTTAAGGCCTATGAAGCGGGGCTTATTAGCGGATTTCAGGACGCCACTTTTAAACCTAATAACAAAATCAGCAACGTGGAGGTTATAGTATGCCTTGCCAGGCTGGCAGGTTATGCAAACGACTCTGCGGTGGATTCCTACAGACAGAAATACAGCTCCGTAATGAGTACAAACAAAATCCCTACATGGGCAAACGGCTACATAGCTTTCGGTTTGGAGAAGGGGATTGTAACCGGGGAGGAACTTGCCACATTTATTAAAAGCGATGGCAATTCCAAAAATGCTCTCAGGTATCAGGTCGCAGTATATTTTGCAAGGGCACTCGGGCTTGAGCAGGAGGCAAAGTCCTATATCAATTTAGTGCTTAACTTTGTGGATAACGAGATAATTTCACAATGGTCCAGGGGATATATAAAGGCCCTTATGGACAGGGATATAATGAAGGGGGATGCGACAAACAGGTTCAATCCCAACAACGAGATTACCCGCGCTGAGGTAGCCACCATGCTTGCCTTGTCCCTTGGCTATGCCGGAGGCGTAGATACCGGTACCACCAGTATCCAGGGCACTGTAAAGGAGGTAGGGTCCGGGACTGGCGGGACTTATATAAAAATTGAGGTAGCCGACGGCGGTACTGACATATACTATACCGCTTCTAACGTTAACGTGAAGCTGGACGGGGCTACCATGTACCTTTCAAGCGTCGCCGTGGGACAAACGGGAACCTTTGGTATAAAGGACGACAAAATTGTTTCGATAAATGTTACAAGCAGTACAGCGGCAACGGAAGGCGTGGTAAGGAGCGTATTTGACGGCAGCGATTACAGAAGCATTACCATTGCGAATGATGACGGTGACAGGACCACCTACAGGGTGACCTCAAGCACCATAATAAGGCTTGACGGGTCGACGGTGAGCCTTTCACAGATAAGCACCGGGGACAGGGTTTCGGTTACCGCCAGCGGTATAGATGCCACCCGGGTAGAGGCGGAAAGAAAAGTTAAAACCGTCCTAGGGATCTTCGGCGGACTGAAGACTGAAGACAAATTGATACTGATACTCAAAAAGGGTACCCAGGAGATTGAATACGAGGTGGACGATGATGTGGACGTTGAAAGGGATGGAAGGAGAAGGGGCATCGAAGACCTTCGAAAGGGCGATGAGATAGAAATAACCCTTGAGTACGGCATTGTGACGGAAATAGAAGCGGAGAGCCAGGACAGGGATGTAGAGGGCACAATCTATTCCCTGCTTATTGCAAGACCCCATCAGTTAACCATATTGAACGACGACGGGGACCAGGAGACCTTCGTGGTACCCGTTGATGTAGAAATAGAACTTGACGGTAAGCCCGCCAGCATTTACGACCTGCGGCTGGATTATATTGTTGAGGTTGAGGTGGAAAGCGACGAGGTAGTAGGCATCGAGGCGGAATCGGTAGTATCCCAGAACGAGGTAATAGGTACTGTGGAGTACGTCAATACCAGCGTGAATGTAATTACCGTTAAGGTTTATGATGCCTCCGCCAATGCCAACATTACAAGGCAGGTAAACATTAACGATGATACCAGGATTATTAACCAAAGCGGTACCAGGCGGTATATAAGACACATAGAAGTGGGTGACCGTCTGGTGGTGGTGGGACATTCTGAGCTTGGAGTATTCATTGCCGATACCATAATGATAACCAACCGGTAAAGTTAAAACAGTGGGACAGGTAACCATGTTTGACCTGGGGGACAGGGGTGCATCTGCCTTGTCCCTTTTTGTAGGGCGGGTCAAATTATTGCGAATAAACGGCAGGAATTGCATACCCAATGGAGAATAATATTAACAGGGGAGGTGTGGGATATGCTGATTAACAGGAAGACTACCTTGGCGGTAAGATGCCCCTGGTGCGGTAATATAAGCACAAACAAATTAGATCCGTTTGATATTTCCGGCGATGACGGTATTACGGCGAAATGCCCGTGCGGTCAGGATTTGTTCACGCTGAAAAAGCGCAAAGCCGGAGGATATCAACTAAATATTTCATGTATAGCCTGCGATTATGAGCATATTTATAGATTAGGGTACAAGGAATTGTGGAAAACCAATCTTTTTATACTCAATTGTCATTATACCAATATGGAAGTATGTTTCCTGGGCAGGGAAACCGATGTTAAGCAAGCCGTGGAAAGATACGAAAGAGAAATGGAAGAAATAATAAAGGAACTGGGGATTGAGGAATTCCTTGAGGATGATGACCTGTGGAGCGAGAGTTTCACAAGGTTTTTGGATAGCGTAGAAAAGGTTAATTATAATAAGGAATTGGGGAAAAATATAGTTGACCTGATAGCCAGAGACCCAAATCATAGCAAGTAACAAACCCTGGTGCTTAGAGCCCGTGGGAGCCCGAGGGCGAGGTACGGGCACTTAAATCGAGGGCAAGGAGGATGGCTGTGAAACTATTCATTGATACCGCAAACCTTGAGGAGATAAAAAAGGCTAATTCTATGGGCATAATCTGCGGCGTTACCACCAATCCCTCCTTGGTGGCTAAAGAGGGTGCCGATTTTAAACGAAGGATAAGGGATATCGCGTCGGTGGTAAAAGGACCAATAAGCGCGGAGGTGGTATCCATTAAGGCATCGGAAATGGTGGAAGAGGGCCGTGCCCTTGCCGCTATACACGAAAATGTTGTAATTAAGGTACCCATTACCCCCGAAGGCCTGAAGGCAACCAATATACTGGCCTCTGAGGGCGTAGGCGTAAATACCACTCTTGTGTTTTCCGCCAACCAGGCACTGCTGGCAGCCAGGGCCGGGGCGGCCTATGTCAGCCCCTTTGTGGGGAGGATGGACGATATAGGCAGCGATGGCATGGAGGTAGTGCGGGATATTGTGGATATTTTCCACATCCACGGGATATCATCCCAAGTAATCGCGGCAAGCATACGCCACCCAATGCATGTTACAAAGGCTGCCCTTGCGGGGGCCCATATTTCCACGATACCCTATAAGGTGCTTATGGCTATGGTTAAGCACCCTATGACCGATCTGGGGATAGAAAAGTTTTTGAAGGACTGGGACCAGGCAGGGGGTAAAATATAAGGAATTGAAGGAGCTACTAAAGCCGGGGGCCAACCCGGCTATTTTAAGGGGGTAATTTTTTGGACAGGGACCTTGCGCTAAACCTGGTGAGAGTGACCGAGGCGGCGGCACTGAAGGCCGCCAAACACATGGGCAGGGGTGACAAGAACGCCGCAGACCAGGCGGCAGTGGACGGTATGCGGCGGATGTTTGATACCATCCACATAAACGGAGTGGTGGTAATTGGCGAAGGCGAAATGGACGAAGCACCGATGCTCTACATAGGGGAGAAGATTGGCTGCCGGGCTAAGGATGATGTTAAGGTGGATATTGCGGTGGACCCCTTAGACGGTACGTCTTTGATTGCAAAGGGAAGGCCAAACGCCATATCGGTGGTGGCGATTGCTCCCGAGGGCTGCCTTCTCCATGCGCCGGATATGTATATGAACAAACTGGCGGTAAGTGCAAAGGCCAAGGGGGTTGCGGACATTAACGCACCTCTTGAGGATAACCTTAGGAACGTTGCCAAGGCGCTTAATAAGGACATTTCTGACCTGACGGTTACGATGCTGGACAGACCAAGGCACGAAGAAATGATAGACAAGATACGACGCTTAGGGGCAAGAATAAAGCTTTTCGGTGACGGTGATGTTGCTGCCGCTATAGCCGCAGCCTTTGAGTACACCGGGGTGGATATGCTGCTTGGAACAGGCGGTGCGCCGGAAGGCGTGATCGCGGCGGTGGCTATGAAATGTCTTGGAGCGGATTTCCAGGGCAAGCTCGTTCCTTACACCGACGAGGAAAAGGACCGGTGTCGCATGATGGGCATTGACGATACCAATAGGGTGCTGTATCTGGACGATTTGGTAAAGGGAAACGAGGCCTACTTCGCGGCCACCGGTGTTTCGGACGGAGAACTGCTAAAGGGTGTATTGTACTACGAAAAAGGAAGGGCAAAAACTCATTCCTTAGTAATGCGATCAGAAACGGGGACCATCAGGTTCATTGAGGCTATCCACCAGCTCGAGAAAAAACCGGAATACGCAATTTAATTTGAAAACGGGGCTATAAATTGCCCCGTTCTTGTCAAGAATCCAAATACCTCTTGTAATGCTGAAAAAATGAAGTATAATATGGGTATGTCTGAATACTCATCCCGAAACAATCCTATTTTGCCGATATAAATAATATAGGAACAACGTATTAATAGTATTACATTCCTTTATCTGTCATTCCGAAGGAGCGTAGCCCCCTGTCATTCTGAAGGGGCGAAGCCCGAAGAATCTGGCGATGACATTTTAGAAGATGTAAAATCTTAAGTGCGTATATATAGTTGTGTTGTACACATAATCTTGGAGGTGCGTTTATTGAACCAGTCAGAACTGGGCAGTAAGACTATTGCCGAATTAAGAAACATTGCAAAGGATATGGACGTGAAAAGCCCGACTACCTATAAGAAGGCACAGTTGATAGAGCTTATTCTAGAAAAACAATTGGAGAAACTAAAGGGAGATAAAATGAAACAGATTGCCGTCCTGGCCCAACCCGAACTTGTAACGGGAGTACTGGAGGTTTTACCCGACGGCTACGGATTTCTCCGCTCATCAAATTACCTTCCGGGAGCAGACGACGTTTACGTTTCCCCTTCCCAGATCAGAAAATTCAACCTTAAAACCGGAGATTTAATTACAGGTAAAACAAGGGCTGCAAAGGATACAGAAAAGTACCATGCTCTTTTGTTCGTAGAAGCTGTAAACGGCGACAGGCCGGAGGTGGCAGCCAGGAGACCGGACTTTGACACGCTTACCCCCATTTATCCGGACAAAAGGATAACCCTCGAGCATTCACCCGCCGACCTTTCAACAAGATTAACCGATATCCTATCCCCCATAGGCAAGGGACAAAGGGGCCTTATTGTGGCTCCGCCGAAGGCCGGAAAAACAATACTGCTCCAGAAGATAGCTAACAGCGTAGCCAATAACCATCCTGACATAAAGGTAATTGTGCTGCTCATCGACGAGCGGCCGGAGGAAGTTACCGATATGCAAAGGTCCATAAAGGGCGACGTTGTTTATTCCACCTTTGACGAGCTGCCGGAGCATCACATCAGGGTGGCGGAAATGGTACTGGACCGGGCACAGAGGCTTGTGGAGCAAAAGAAAGACGTAATAATACTGCTGGATAGCATAACCAGGCTGGCACGGGCCTATAACCTCACTATACCTCCCACCGGAAGGACTCTGTCCGGGGGCCTTGACCCGGGGGCACTGCATAAACCCAAGAGGTTCTTTGGTGCGGCGAGGAACATAGAGGAGGGGGGAAGCCTCACAATACTGGCCACCGCCCTTATAGAAACCGGCAGCCGTATGGACGATGTTATATACGAGGAATTCAAGGGTACAGGTAATATGGAACTCCACCTTGACCGGAAATTGTCCGAGAGAAGAATTTTCCCGGCCATAGACATGAACCGATCGGGGACAAGGCGGGAGGAATTGCTGCTTAACCAGGACGAGCTGGAGGCGGTATGGCATATCAGGAAGGCACTGGGGGCGGGGCAGCCCGCCGAGGTTACCGAGACCCTGATAAACAGGCTTGCGATGACCACCAATAACAGGCAGTTCATAGATGTAGTAAAGAAGATGAAACTTTTAAATACAGATAGCAGATCGCAGTATTAGAACCTGATACCTGGTATGTGCTGGTATTCATGAAGCCTAATTGTATTTGTATATAATCTAAGCCCGCCGTTTACGCGGCGGGCTTTGCTTACAGCAGTTCTTGCAGGGCTTCTCCCATCCTCTTTATGCCCTCTGTTATCCTGTCCTCCGGCATGGCGGAAAAACTGAACCTTGCGGTGTTGTGTCCGCCTCCGTTGGGGTAGAAGGGAGCACCGGGGATATAGGCGACATTTTTCTCCAGCACCTTGGGCATAAGCTCGGTGGTGTTTATATGCTCCGGGAACTCTACCCACAGGAACAGGCCGCCGTCGGCGATGTTTATTTTCACTTCCTTGGGGAAGTGTTTTTTCATCTGTTCTACCATTACTTCTCTTCTTTTTCTGTATACCTCTATCAGCTCTTGGATGCGGCCATCCAGGTCGTACATTTCCATGTATGTATTAATCTGTCGCTGGGTGAGTGAGTTTACCTGCAGGTCCGCTCCCTGTTTTATCAGGTTGTATTTACCCAGTATCTCTTTTCCGGCGCATACCCAGCCTATCCTTAATCCCGGGGCCAGGGTTTTGGAGAAGGTGCCCAGGAATACCACCCTGTCCTGGGTATCGAAGGACTTAATCGCCGGTTTGGGCTGTCCCGAGTACCTCAATTCATAATAGGGGTTGTCCTCTATTACTACTTTGTTGTATTTGTTGGCCAACTCCACAAGCTGTTTCCTTCTCTCCGCCGACCAGGATTTTCCCGTTGGGTTCTGAAAATCTGGGATTACGTATATAAACTTAACTCTCGAGTTGATCTTTAGAGTTTCCTCCAGCTCGTCCATAAGCATGCCATCATCGTCCATCGGGATGTCAATAAACTCGCACTGGTAGGCCCTGAACGCGTTTATAGCTCCTAGGTAGCTGGGTTTTTCGCAGACCACCGCGTCTCCGGGGTTCAGGAATACTTTGCCGCAAAAGTCGAGTCCCTGCTGGGAACCGGCTGTGAACAGTACGTTGTCCGCGGTGATATCCTTTATGCCAATCCTATCCAGTCTTTCCACAACCTTTTCCCTTAAGGGGAGATAACCGTCGGTTGGCCCGTACTGCAGGGCTTTTTGCCCGTCCTCGTCCAATACTTTAATAGTTACCTTTTTCATTTCATCAACCGGGAAGAATTCTGCGGCCGGCATTCCGCCTCCAAAGGAAATTACCTCCGGTCTTTCGGTAAGCTTTAAGACCTCGCGTATAGTGGAGGCCTTGACATTGTTCATCCTGTCTGCAAATTGAAAAGTCATTACCTCACCTCCGGTGATATTTTGATTGTATACAATATTATTGTAACACTAATTCGAATTTTTTTACAGTAGGAAATGCAGGTTACAGGTCACAGGTGCCAGTTGGTAGTCCGTAGTTCGTAGCTGATAGGAGACCTAGCTGTATTTGCTTACCATCTGGGTTGGGCGGGGCGCCGTATTGTAGCACCATTGTCAATAAAATTAATTTGCGGGGGAATAATAGTTGTGTTATAATACTATAGTTGAATTACCGCATTATAGCAAAGAAAGAGGTGAACCAACGTGAAAGAAGGAATTCATCCTGAATACAAAAAGGCAGTGGTAAGGTGCGCCTGCGGCGAAACCTTTGAAACCGGTTCGGTTAAGGAAGAACTCAAAGTGGAGATTTGCTCCAAGTGCCATCCCTTCTTTACAGGACGCCAGAAATTTGTAGATACCGGTGGCCGTGTTGATAAATTCAAAAAGAAATACGGTTTATCCGATGATACGGATGCTTAAATAGCGGATATGGACTGGTGGCCGAGCCAGTCTATATTTGTATGGGGGAATAAAAAATGGGTGACAACAAAAAGGTTTGTCCTACCAGTATGGGAGGGCAGGCGGTTATTGAGGGTGTCCTTATGAAGGGGCCCAAAAGCACCGCCATTGCGCTTAGAAAGGCCGACGGGGAGATACTGATACACCGTGAGCAGCTAAAGGGTATCGACAAAAAATACCCTATTTTCAGGCTGCCCATCTTCAGGGGAATGTACACGCTTATAGATACCATGGTGCTGGGTGTAAGGGCCCTGACGTTCTCGGCCGAGCAGGTGGAGCTTGACGAGGGCAATGGGGAGCCTTCGAAGTTTGACAAATTTTTCGATAAACTGTTCGGTGACAAAGCAGAGCAGGCGGCCATATATCTGTCGGTTGTTTTGTCGCTGGTTCTCACCATAGGGCTCTTTATAGTGCTGCCTACCTACCTTATAAGGTTCTTTAAATTTGCCTCCGGGGGCACCGTTTTCATGAACCTCATGGAGGGTGTGCTTAGGATAAGCATATTCCTTGTTTATCTTTTGGCGGTAAGTAGGATGAAGGACATCCAAAGGGTGTTTGAATATCACGGTGCCGAGCACAAGACGATACACTGCTACGAGCACGGGGAGGACCTTACCCCGGAAAACGCAGCCCGATACCCGCGGCTGCACCCCCGGTGCGGAACAAGCTTTCTGCTTATAGTGCTTGTTGTGAGTATTATACTGTTTTCCTTCATAGGCTGGCCTAATATGGCGGTGCGAATAGTATCCAGGATTCTGCTTATGCCGTTGGTGGGAGGCATCTCCTACGAGATAATAAAATGGGCAGGCCGGAGCGAGAGCCTTCTTGCGAGGATTGTAAGGGCACCGGGAATGTTTTTGCAAAACCTGACCACCAGGGAGCCGGACAGCAAGCAACTGGAAGTGGCAATAGCCTCCTTAAAGGCTGTGGCGGCAGAGGAAGAAGGGGCGCGCCGGTAATGAAAGGAAACACTGTAAGGGAATTAGCAGCCAAGGGTGTGGATAGGCTTAGGCGGGCAGGCGTGGAAAGCCCGCGGCTGGACGCGGAGCTGCTGCTTGCAAAGGTTTTGGACAAGGACAGGCATTTCCTTCATGTAAACCCGGATTATTGTCCGGATGTCGGGGTAGAGGCGGAATACTACGCTTTACTTAACCGCAGGGCCGCCGGGGAGCCTTTGCAGTATTTAACCGGCATCCAGGAATTTATGGGGCTTGTATTTACCGTTAACCCCTCGGTGCTTATACCCCGCTCGGATACCGAGACCCTTGTGGAAGAGGTGCTTGACCGGCTGAAGGGGTACCGGGGGATGGGGGTATCCGAAACGCCCGAAACGCCCGGGTCGGGGATGGACGGCGATAGAGTCCTTGGGCTTGACCTTGGCACCGGTAGCGGAGCTATTGCCGTCAGCCTTGCATGCTACTTTGCGGGTCTTTATGTAAAGGCGGTGGATATTTCACCGGAGGCCCTGCGGGTTGCACAAAAAAATGCCGTAAGGCACGGAGTGGCGGACAGAATCGATTTTTTAAGGGGAGACCTGTTCTCGCCCTTTGAGGGAACGGGCCAAAAGTTTGACCTTATCGTGTCCAATCCTCCCTATATATCCGGAAAGGAGATGCGAGAGCTCCAGCGGGAAGTCCTGCACGAGCCGCAATCTGCCCTTTACGGCGGGAGCGACGGGCTTTGTTTCTACAAAAAAATAGTGGCCGGGGCTCCGGAATTTTTAAAAAGGGGAGGCCTTCTGGCCGTTGAAATTGGGTACGACCAAGCTGCGGCGGTTATAGATTTATTGAACCAAACCGGTGTCTTTAAATACACAGAAGTGGTTAAGGACCTGGCGGGAAGGTGCAGGGTGGTGTTGGCAGCTGCCCATAATTAAAACAATATCCATGACTGGGAACAGTACACAACGTTAGGGGTGAATGCTATGCTGGAAAAACTTGATTTTCTTACAGATAAATATAAAGAACTAAACCTAAAAATATCCGATCCTGAGATAATTGCCGACAACACCGTATGGACAAAATACGTAAAAGAGCATGCGGATATAGAGCCGGTGGTTATAAAGTACCGGGAATACAAGAAAACCGTATCCGAGCTTTCAGATGCCAAGGAGATGCTGGAGGAGGCAAAGGATAAGGAATTCGAGGAAATGGTAAAAAACGAGATAGCCGAACTAACCGATAAAATGGAGACGCTGGAGCAGGAACTGAAGTTTTTGCTGCTTCCAAAGGACCCCAACGACGAGAAGAACGTGTTTGTTGAAATTCGGGCGGGGACTGGTGGCGAAGAAGCCGCGCTTTTTGCGGGCACTTTGTTCAGGATGTACAACAGGTACGCCGAGCGAAGGGGCTGGACGTCCGAGATTATTAGCTCGAACGCCACCAATATAGGCGGCTTCAAGGAAGTGATTTTTATGCTGGAGGGTAAAGGTGCCTACAGCAGGCTGAAGTATGAGAGCGGCGTGCACAGGGTGCAGCGGATTCCGTCCACAGAGTCCGGGGGTAGGATACACACCTCCGCTGCAACAGTAGCGGTTCTTCCCGAGGCCCAGGACGTGGATGTAGATATAAACCCCAACGATTTGCGGATAGACGTTTTCAGGTCGTCGGGGCACGGTGGTCAGAGTGTAAATACCACCGATTCCGCAGTTAGGATAACGCATATTCCCACTGGGCTGGTGGTTTCATGCCAGGATGAGAAATCCCAGCTAAAAAATAAGGAAAAGGCACTTAAGGTTTTGAAGGCGCGGCTTTTGGACATGGAGATTGCCCGGCAGAACCAGGAGATCGCCCAGTCGCGGAAAAGCCAGGTGGGTTCCGGGGATAGGAGCGAGAGGATACGCACCTACAACTATCCCCAGGGGAGGGTTACAGACCACAGGATAGGGCTTACCTTGTACCAGCTGGAGAACTTCCTGGACGGCGATTTGGAGGAGATGATAGACGCGCTTATAACAAGCGATCAGGCGGAGAAACTGAAAAAATAAAAACCAGGAGAACCGTCCCCTTGGTTATTGTGCTATTAGCCCGGTGGAGGGAATAGAATCATAACAGCGAATTCTTCCAGGGAGTGATTTGCGTTGGATACTATTATTACCTCCACTCTATTGGGTTTTCTGGTAGGCATGGCGGGCACCGGTGCCGGCGGCGTAGCCGCCTTTTTACTGCGGCGGCCGTCCCGCCGGTTTATGGGTACTATCCTCGGACTGTCGGGGGGCCTTATGATGGCAATAGTGTGTTTCGAACTCCTGCCCGAGGCCTTCGAAATGGCTGGTTTAGCCATTGGTATAGCTGGTATAATATTAGGTGTGGGACTGGTAACGTTAATAGACATGATGGTCCCGGACAGGGACATTACAGACAAAAAAGTCCGAAGCAACGGTTACATAAGGATGGGGATGCTCTTAGGCATTGGGATTGCCATACATAATTTCCCCGAAGGGCTTGCAATAGGTTCGGGCCTTGCCGTCAACCTGCGGTTGGGATTTAGACTTGCCTTTGTGATTGGTTTCCATAACGTGCCAGAGGGGGTGGCAATGGCCATGCCCATGATAGTGGGCGGCTATTCACGGATAAAGATTTTTCTTGCTACCATAGTAGCCGGCGTACCGCTGGGGCTTGGTGCCTTTGTGGGTGCACTGCTGGGGGAGATATCGCCGGTTTTGGTTTCGCTGTGCCTTTCCTTTGCCGGGGGAACCATGCTGTATATTACCTGCGGAGAGCTTATACCCAAGTCCCAGGATGTGTACCGCGGTAGGACGGCGGCCTTTGGGGTAATTATTGGTATAATAGCCGGTATAGTGCTTTCGGCCATCTGACCTAAAGCTTGGAGAAAAGCAGACCGGATAGGGAGGCATTATTATATTATGGATACAAGGGTGGTGTGCATCGACCCTTACAATATTGACCACCAGCAACTGCAAAAGGCAGGTGCACTTATAAGGGACGGGGGACTTGTGGCCTTTCCCACCGAAACTGTGTACGGGCTCGGGGCCAACGGTCTTAACGCCTATGCAGTAAAAAGGATATACGGGGCCAAGGGAAGACCTTCCGACAATCCGCTTATACTGCATATTTCCAGTGCGGAGGAATTGGACAGGCTTGTGGCCGGAGTGCCGCAAACGGCGGTAAAGCTAATGGACAGGTTCTGGCCGGGGCCTTTAACCCTTATACTTAAAAAGTCATCCCTTGTGCCGGAGGCGGTGACGGCGGGGCTTGAAACGGTGGCAATAAGGATGCCATCACATCCCGTCGCTATGAGCCTTATTAAATATGCGGGGGTGCCGGTGGCGGCACCCAGCGCAAACATCTCGGGCAAGCCAAGTCCCACCCGGGCGGCCCATGTAATAAGGGACCTTTTGGGCAGGGTGGACATGATTATAGACGGCGGTGATGTGGCGGTGGGCCTTGAATCCACCGTGGCGGAGGTCATTGATGGCGGGGTTGTGATTTTGCGGCCCGGAGGTATTACGCCGGAGCAGATTAGAGAAGTGGTCGGCGATGTGGCACTTGACCCGGCCATTGAGGGGGATATTCTTACGGGAATACCGAAGGCCCCCGGCATGAAATACGCCCATTATTCTCCGGAAGCGGATGTTATAATAATAGAGGGACCGCCCCAGAGGGTTGTGGCGGCCATAGACCGTATGGCAAAGGAGTTGGAGGGACGGGGCAAAAGGGTAGGTATAATGGCAACCGAGCAGACCGGTGCCCTTTACCGGCACGGGCGGGTAATATCGGTGGGGGACAGGGAAGAGCCTTCCACTATAGCCGCCGGGCTGTTTGCGGCCCTTCGGGAATTTGATGCCCTGGGAGTGGACGTAATACTGGCGGAAGGGATAGAACAAAAAGGAGTGGGGCTGGCGGTGATGAACAGGCTCTTAAAGGCCGCCGCCTATCATGTAATAAAGGTTTAAGCATGTTATATATAATTAAAGTTTTCGGGAGGTATTACCTTGAAAAGCATATTGTTTGTTTGCACAGGCAATACCTGCAGGAGCAGTATGGCTGAGGCTATGCTAAGGACCATGCTAAAGGGAGCCGGACTTGATATGGAGGTTGCCTCCGCCGGTACAGCGGTGTTCTTTAGGGGAGGTGCATCCAGGCAGGCGGTAGAGGTTATGAAAGAGAGGAGTATAGACCTCTCGGAACACCGTTCCAGGCCGGTCAGAGTCCATGACCTTGAAAAGGCCGACCTGGTACTTACCATGACGTCGGCCCACAAGAGGGCGGTGCTGGAAATGGCCCCAGCTATTTCGGATAAAGTGTTCACCCTTAAGGAATACGTTGACGGCGACCTTGAGGACAACAGCTGCGATATTTCCGACCCCTTCGGCGGAACGGTGGAGGATTACAGAGCCTGTGTCGGCGAAATTGAAGGGACCCTAAAGAAACTGGTGGACAGAATAAAGACCGGAAGTCTAAAGCGGGAAACGGAGGACCAAAGAATGAAAATTGCCATTGGAAGTGACCATGGAGGCTTTGAACTGAAAGAAAACATAAAGGAATTTTTGCTAAGCGAAGGGATAGAACACACCGACTTTGGTACCTTTGACCTAAGTTCGGTGGACTACCCGGATTTTGCGGGGGAAGTAGCCTCCGCTGTTGCGTCGGGGGAATACGACAGAGGAATTCTATGCTGCGGCACCGGGATAGGCATTTCCATTGCGGCAAACAAGGTGCCCGGTATAAGAGCGGCCCTTTGCGGTGACTGTTTTTCCGCCAAAATGTCCCGGAAGCATAATGACGCTAACATACTGTGCATGGGCGGCAGGGTAGTGGGCAAGGGCTTGGGCCTTGAAATAGCAAAGACCTGGCTGGAGACAGGCTTTGACGGGGGAAGGCACCAAAGAAGAATTGACAAGATAGCCGATATTGAAAGAAAATAGAAACCAGGGGGACGGTTCCTGTGGTTTTAAAATAAAAAAACGGGGGGAATTTATATGAAACAAAATGTACACGTTATGGAGCACCCATTGATACAGCACAAGCTTGCCATGATAAGGGACGTGAACACCGGTCCCAAGGAATTCCGGGAACTGGTGGAAGAGCTGTCCATGCTCATGGCCTACGAGGTTACCAGAAACATTCCCGTTGAAGAGGTGGAGGTTCAAACTCCCCTTTGCAAAACAAAATGCAAAAGTATTTCCGGCAAAAAACTGGGCATAGTTCCAATCCTTAGGGCGGGCCTTGGCATGGTAAACGGTATGCTAAAGCTTATCCCAACCGCTAAGGTAGGCCATATAGGGCTGTATAGGGACCCCGAGACGCTAAAACCGGTTGAATACTACTGCAAACTGCCCCCGGATATTGAAGAAAGGGAACTAATCCTGCTTGACCCGATGCTTGCAACAGGCGGTTCCGCCTGTGCCGGTATACAGTTTTTGAAGGAAAAGGGAGCCAATAACATTAAGCTTATGTGTCTTATAGCAGCCCCAGAAGGAATCAATGTAGTTTGCGCTGCCCACCCCGATGTGGAAATATATACCGCATCGGTAGACGAGTGTCTTAACGACCATGCCTATATAGTACCGGGTCTTGGTGATGCAGGGGACAGGCTATTCGGAACCAAGTAATGGAAAAATTAAATTTTGTTTACAGTTTGTGCCTTCGTGTTGACAGTCTTGTCCGGTTGTTCTAAAATTAACAGTAGAGCCGATAAAGGGGGCACTTACGAATGGAAAAATATCTTATTGCCTTTGTGGCCGCTTTGGCGATTTCATTTGCTGCAACGCCTTTTATAAAGAAACTGGCAGTAAGGATAGGAGCCATTGACGTCCCGAAGGATGACAGGCGTGTACACGATAAGCCAATTCCCAGGCTGGGAGGTTTGGCTATTTATATAGGTTTTTTGGCTGTAGTGTTGACGATGGTACCCTACAGCACCAAAGTACTGGGTATACTGGCGGGAGCTACCCTGATTGTTATTCTGGGCGTTGTAGATGACATAAAACCGCTTCCGTCAAAGCTCAAACTCCTGGTGCAGATTGTGGCCGCCGTTATATTGGCAGCCAGCGGGGTGAGAGTTGAGTGGGTGACAAATCCCTTTGACAGCGTAGACGGTATGGCCTATTTATCCTATTTCAGCTATCCTATAACCATTTTCTGGGTGGTGGGAGTGACCAACACCTTAAACCTCATCGACGGGCTGGATGGCCTGGCGGCGGGGATAGCTTCAATAGCCGCCCTTACGCTACTGGCGGTATCCATTATGAACGGACATACAACGGTGGTTATTTATACGGCGGCACTGGCCGGCGCGGCCATAGGGTTTTTGCCGTACAATTTCAATCCGGCTAAGATTTTCATGGGAGATACCGGTTCCACCTTCCTGGGCTTTGTTCTGGCGGCTGTTTCCATCGAGGGGGCAATAAAAGGAGCGGCCACGCTGGCCATTGCAATTCCCATACTGGCCCTTGGGCTACCCATTTTTGATACCGCCTTTGCGATAATAAGACGGGCCGTAAACGGGAAACCCATTATGGAGGCGGACAAGGGGCACCTGCATCACAGACTGCTGGCCCTGGGGCTTTCCCAGAAACAGGTGGTATTCACACTGTACGCGATTAGTGCATTTCTGGGGTTGGGGGCCATAGTGATTACACAGGATAACCCCGTCAAATCGGTGGCGGTTGTGGGGTTTGTAATTGCCACCATGGTACTGGCACTTGGCCAGATGGGCTTTCATGAGTCCGAGCATAAGAGAAAGCTTGACCAATAGCAGCCGGGATATCCCGGCTTTTATTATATATTTTGGAACAAGGAGGCAGAGTATGAAGCGGATAAAGGTTATGACGGTTTTCGGAACCAGGCCGGAGGCCATAAAGATGGCCCCGTTGGTAAAGCTTATGCAAAAGAACGGGCATATTGAAACAACTGTTTGCGTAACGGCACAGCACAGGGAAATGCTTGACCAGGTGCTGGGGCTTTATGATATTGTCCCGGATTATGACCTGGATATAATGCGGGAGAGGCAGACATTAACCGGCGTGACGGTAAGGGCCCTAGAAGGGCTGGAGAGGGTTCTAGACAGCGTTAAGCCGGACGCGCTTTTGGTCCACGGCGATACCACTACCACCTTTGCCGGGAGCCTGGCCGGTTTCTACCGACATGTAAGGGTGGGCCACGTTGAGGCAGGCTTAAGAACCTTCGACCGCTATTCGCCCTATCCCGAGGAGGTAAACCGAAGGCTTGCCGGAGTATTATCCGATATGCATTTTGCGCCTACCGCTGGTGCGAAGAGCAATCTGCTCAAGGAAAACGTGCCCGGTTCTTCCGTTGTGGTTACCGGGAATACTGTAATAGATGCGCTTGTGCAGGTGGTGGACAGCACCTATAAATTCATGCAACCATCCCTTAAGAGTATGGATTTTAGTTCAAAAAGGGTTATACTTCTTACCTGCCACCGGCGGGAGAACATAGGCCGGCCGATGGTTGAAATTTTCAATGCGGTAAGGGATATTGCGGACGTTTACAGCGACGTTGAGGTGGTCTATCCGGTACACAAAAACCCTGCGGTGATTGATACCGCCCGAAGTATTTTAGGGGGCAGAGAAAGGATACACTTGATAGAACCGCTGGACTATCTGCCCTTTGCCAACCTCATGGGCAGGTGTTTTATGGTGATGACGGATTCCGGTGGTATTCAGGAGGAGGCACCGTCGCTGGGTAAGCCGGTGCTGGTGCTACGGGAGGTTACCGAAAGGCCCGAGGCGGTGCAGGCAGGCACCGTAAGGCTGGCCGGGGTTAAAAGGGAGGACGTTTTTAAGGCTGCATCGGAACTTTTGGAAAATGATGACCTGTACAACAAAATGGCCCAGGCGGTAAACCCCTATGGTGACGGGAGGGCGTCCCAAAGGATAGTGGATTCCCTTCTGTATTTCTTCGGAATAAACCAAAACTCGCCAAAGGACTTCCGGCCGACAACAATAAAAAAATGACAAAGAATAATGGATTATTACAATTTTTTGATAAATATTAGACAGGAATTTGAAGGTTGATGTAGAATGTATACGTGTATATGCATAAATTGAAACCGGCGAGCCTTCGTTTCCGGATTCGCATGTTTTTATGTACAACTTTATAGTATAATAAAAGGGATATTAATAGGACGCGGGCAAAGGGATAAAATAAGGGACAAGGAACCGTCCCCTATCCCTTGGGAATAATTGGTGACACACAAATGACACAGAAGAACCGTCCCCTTGTGTCATGTCACCATTAATCGAGAGGTGGTGAGCATTCGTTGGCATTTCAGGCAATTGAAAGCATCAAGGATGCAGAAAGCCAGGCAACCGTTATAGTTGCGGAGGCCAGAAAGACGGCTGCCCAGATGCAAAAGGATGGCAGAGAAAAAGCTGACGCCATCATTGAAAGGGCACGCAGTGAGGCCGAAGAGAAAAGCCGCCGTATGGTGGAAGAGGCCCGAAAGAGTTGTGAGAAGGAGGTAGATAAGCTTAAGGAAAGGTACAGGGAGGAGAGAGACCTCTTAGAACAGTCAACCGGTAAAAATATGGATCGGGCTGTTGATTCTATTGTGGAGAGGATAGTGACACAGTATGGCAATAGTTGATGTTAAAAAGATGTCAGTCATTGCTCTCCGAAGGGACAGGAGTAAGCTTGTTGAAACCTTTCAGAAACTGGGAAAGGTTGAAATAATAGACATAAGGGATAGAACATCCCAGGAAGACTGGGAAAAACTCTTTGAAACCCAGGAGAGCGCCAGAGTCCTTACCGAGATTCAGGGCAAGCTGGGAGAAGTACAGTTCGCGTTGGATTTTATGGCAAGGTACGCTCCCGCCAAAAAATCGTTGTTTGCCGAGAAACCAGCCTATGGCGAGGCGGCCATGGAAGACCTCTCCCGATCGGAAGAGCTTTGGGCTGTGGTTAAGGAGTGCAGGGAGCTGGAAACAAGACTTAATGGCCTAAGGAGCGAGGAAATGAGGCTTTTAAGTACTGTGGACCTTCTTAAGCCCTGGGAGAGCCTTGACGTTCCGGTGCAGGAGCTAAAATCAACTGAAAAGGTGGCCATTTTCACCGGCAGCCTGCCGGTGGGTGTAGTGGAATCGGTAAAGGTCCTTTTGAGGGACAAGGCTCCCGAGAGTGCTCTTGAAGTTATAAGCACCGACAGGGAGTTGGCCTGCGTGTTGCTTGTGTACCGCAAGTCCCTGGAGCAGGAGGTTTCGGAGATACTTAAGGAAAACTCCTGGAGCAAGATTGACCTGCCGCAGGTGGAAGGTACCCCGGCCGGGGTAATAGAGCAGGCTGCGGAAAAGCAAAAAGAGTTTGAAAGGATAAGGCAGGAGATCGCAGACAGGGCGGTGGAGCTTTCAGCGCAAAGGCCAGACCTGGAAGTGGTGTACGACTATTATAATCTAATGTCCGGCAGGATGGGCGTTGAGAGAACCGCCGGCAATACCAGGGAAACCTTTTATATGGAAGGCTGGGTGGCAAAGCCGGATATCGAAAAGGTTAAAAAAACCCTGTTAAAAAGGATACCCGAGGCCTATATCACATTTAACGACCCCGACGATGAAGACGATGCGCCGGTGGTACTCAAAAACCCGGCCTTTGTGGAACCCTTCGAGATGATTACTGATTTGTACAGCCCTCCGGGCAGGAAAGATTTTGACCCCAACACGCTGGTTTCTATATTTTACTTCATATTCTTTGGCATGATGATAAGCGATGCGGGGTATGGAATTGTGCTGACGCTGTTGGGACTTTGGGCGTTAAAAACCTTAAAACCTAAGGGAATGCTCAAAAAATTGATGGGACTTATAACGCTGGGCGGTATCTCCACAGTCTTCTGGGGTGCGATGTTCGGCGGCTGGTTCGGGGACCTTTTCAACGCCCGGCCCCTGTGGATGAACCCGCTGGAAGACCCGATGAGCCTTCTTGTATTCAGCTTTGCGCTGGGTATAATTCAAATCTTTGTCGGACTTGGTGCTGCCGCATACAAAAATATCAAATCGGGCAATGTGCTGGACGCGGTGTTTGACCAGGGTCTTTGGGCGGTGCTTCTTGTCGGGCTGATAATGTTTGCATTCCCGACCCTGGGAGGGGTCGCCAAGGTTCTTGCCATAGCGGGAGCCGTAGGTCTTATATTGACCCAGGGCCGGAGTAAGCCAAACATCTTGGGCAAGCTCTCATCGGGTATCTTAAGCCTGTACGACGTTACAGGTTACTTAAGCGATGTACTTTCCTATTCGAGGATACTGGCCCTTGGCCTTGCTACCGGCGTAATAGCAATGGTGGTAAACACCATGGCAAAAATGCTGGGATTCAACATTATAGGCTATGTGCTTATGGCGGTAGCTTTGGTGGTAGGGCATGTATTCAATATAGCCATCAATGCTCTTGGAGCATACGTTCATTCAAGCCGTCTTCAGTACGTTGAATTCTTCGGAAAGTTCTACGAGGGCGGCGGGAGAACCTTCAATCCCTTTGTGGTAAAAACCAAATATACCAACTTAATGAGTGAGGAGGAATTTTAATGGAAGCGTTGGAACTAAAATTTGCGTTGACTCAGGGTCAGTTTTTGTCGCTAATGGGAGCAGCCCTTGCGGTACTTTTGGCAGGTATTGGCTCCGCAATAGGAGTAGGTATAGCTGGCCAGGCAGCCGCGGGAGTTGTAACAGAGGACCCGAGTAAGTTTGGTCAGACCCTGCTTTTGCAGGCACTACCGGGAACACAGGGAATATACGGTCTGCTTACAGGATTTGTTATTATGCAAAAGATTGGAATAATAGGTGGAAACATTGCTGAAATCTCAACGGTAAACGGTCTTCTGATATTTGCCGCAGCGATGCCTATAGCCTTTGTGGGACTTATGTCGGCTATTTACCAGGGTAAGGCTTCGGCAGCGGGCATGGGAATTGTAGCCAAGAGGCCGGAGGAGCTTGCTAAGGGTATTACCTATGCCGCGATGGTTGAGACCTACGCCGTGCTGGCACTTTTGGCATCAATCCTTATGATATTCGGAATCAATATTTAAGGGAGTGTCCTAAATGGAGGGAATGGAAAGGATTAGAGAAAGTATTCTGGCGGAAGCGAAGGCCCAGGCGGAAAGCATAGTTAAGGAAGCGGAAGACAAGGTTAAGGAAATGGAAGAGCAGGCTGAAAAAAGGGCCGGGGAAAACACCCAGAACCGTTTAACCAGGGCGGAGGTAGAGGCCGAGGAGGCCCAAAAAAGGATGCTCTCCATGGCGGAACTAGACCTTAAAAAACAAAGCCTGGAGGTCAAACAGTCGCTTATAGATAAGGCCTTTGACAAGGCCCTTGGCCGGCTCAAAAACCTTCCGGAGGAAAGGTACATCGACATGATGGTATCCTTCCTAGGCAGTGCGGGTATCACCGGAAAGGAAGAGCTGATTGTTCCGCAGAAGGACAGGGAAAGGTTTGAGAAGGGGCTTTTAAAGAAGATAAACGGTGAGCTGGGTTTTGAACTGAAGCTGTCGGGTGAGACCCGCAACATGCAGGGTGGTTTTATTGTAAAGTCTAATGGAGTGGAAATAAACAACTCCTTTGAAACACTACTCAGGATGGAGAGGGAGAAAATAGAGACCGGAATCGCGGAAATCCTTTTCCAACAGTAAGGAGGTACCAATGAGGGATACAATGTTTTTATATGCAGTGTCCAGGGTAAAGGCCCTGGAAAACAACCTCCTTTCCAGAAGTACGGTAGACAGGATGCTGGAAGCTTTATCACCGGACGAAGCACTCAAAATACTCGGTGAGACCGATTACGGTAATTATTTCGGCGAGGTGGACAGCGTTTATGACTTTGAAAAGGCCCTGGACCAGTCCTTAAGGGCGGCCTACAAGGTTATTGAGGATTCCACCGGGGATGAAAGGCTTACACTCCTTTTCAGGCTGAGGTACGATTTTCACAACCTGAAGGTACTGATGAAGGAGAAGTATCTAGGTGAAGACTTTAAGTCTATCCTTTCCCAGGCGGGGTCGATAAGCGTGGAGGCCCTTCGTAAAGCGGTGGACGACAAGGATATGGTTGGGTTTGCCCCGCATATAAGGGAAGCCTATGAAAGGGCTGACGTGGACTTTGAGCTTAACGGCGACCCGCGAACAATCGATATGATACTCGATGGTGGGCTGTACGCTTACCTTTTGGAACTGGTAAAGGATATTAAGGACGACGGGCTCATGGAGTTTGTAAGGACCGAGATAGACCTTTTGAATATAAATACCCTGCTTAGGATAAGGAAGACTGGAGGAAACGTAAAGGTCCTGGAAACGGCACTCTTTGACGGCGGCTTCCTGGACAGGTCGGCACTTTTAGGTTCCGTGGGCGAGCCGGTGGGAAGCTTTGCCGACAGGCTATCCTCCACAAGGTACGACAGGGTGGCAGTCGAAGGTATCGGGTCCTTTATTGACACCGACAGCACTACCGTACTCGAAAAAATAACGGATGATTTGCTCCTTAATATGGCTAAAAAAGGAAAGTACGCAGCCTTCGGTATTCTGCCTATAATTGGGTACCTATGGGCCAAGGAGAACGAGGCCAGGGTGATAAGGATGATTATGGTGGGCAAGATAAACGGAATACCGGCGGAAAGTCTGCGGGAAAGGTTGCGTGATTTATATGTATAGGGTGGGAGTTATAGGAGACAGGGATACGGTGCTTGCATTTAAAGCTCTTGGTGTGGACATCTTCCCGGTGATAAGCCCGGAGGAAGCCAAAAAAGCCTTAAGAGCGATGGCAAGGGAAAAATACGCGGTAATATTTGTAACGGAGCAGGTTTCCGTTCAGATTGAGGATATGATAGGCGAGTATGAAAACGAAGTCCTTCCTGCCATAATACCGATACCCAACAACCAAGGTTCCCTGGGAATAGGGCTAAAGAGGATCAGGGAATCCGTGGAAAGGGCCATAGGAGTGGATATATTCTTCGAAAGAGAGGGAGAAGAGAATTGAAACAAGGTAGAATAACCAAAGTTTCCGGTCCCCTGGTAATGGCTGAAGGCCTCGGAGATGCCAAGATGTTCGACGTTGTAAGGGTTGGGCCGCAGCGCCTTATAGGGGAGATAATAGAGCTAAGAAGTGGCGTGGCCTCAATTCAGGTTTATGAGGAGACCGCAGGTTTGAGCCCGGGGGACCCGGTGGAAAGTACCGGTGCACCCCTAAGCGTTGAGCTAGCTCCCGGTATAATGGAAGGTATCTTTGACGGCATACAAAGGCCACTGGACTTAATAAGGGAAAGAGTCGGATCGTATATAACCAGAGGGGTTGAAGTTCCGGCCCTTGACCATGAGAAGAAATGGGACTTTGTGCCCACCGCAAAGGTGGGGGATGAAGTTACCGGTGGAGATATACTGGGGGCTGTCAGGGAAACCATTCTGGTGGAACATCGGATTATGGTTCCCCACGGGATAAAGGGTAAGGTCGTAAAGATCAATTCAGGCGAAATGACCATAGTTGAAACAATCGCAGAAATAGAGACACAAGACGGGGTCAAAGAGGTGCAGATGATGCAGAAGTGGCCGGTAAGAAGGATAAGGCCCTACAAGGAAAAACTGCCGCCTCTCCAGGCCATGACCACCGGCCAGAGGGTTATAGACATGTTCTTCCCGGTGGCAAAGGGCGGAGTTGCCTGCATCCCCGGACCTTTTGGAAGCGGTAAGACGGTGGTTCAGCATCAGCTGGCAAAATGGGCGGAAGCGGACATTGTTGTATACATTGGCTGCGGCGAGCGCGGGAATGAAATGACCGACGTTTTGATGGAGTTCCCGGAGCTTATAGACCCCAAATCAGGGGAGCCGCTTATGAAACGTACAGTGCTTATTGCCAATACCTCCAACATGCCGGTTGCGGCGAGGGAGGCATCGATATACACAGGGGTAACGATAGCCGAATACTTCAGGGACATGGGATATAACGTGGCACTTATGGCGGATTCTACCTCACGATGGGCTGAGGCCCTAAGGGAAATGTCGGGCCGTCTTGAGGAGATGCCAGGCGAGGAGGGCTATCCCGCGTACCTTGCATCCCGTATTGCCGAGTTCTACGAGCGGGCCGGAAGGGTTGTATGCGAAGGAAGCCAGAACCGCGAGGGAACAGTAACCGCTATCGGAGCGGTATCACCGCCCGGCGGCGACTTGTCCGAGCCGGTTACCCAGGGGACGCTCCGTGTTGTTAAGGTGTTCTGGGCCCTGGACGCATCCCTTGCGTATAGCCGTCACTTCCCGGCGATACATTGGCTGACCAGCTATTCGCTTTATTTGGATACTCTGGAGGACTGGCTGAAGGAAAATGTAAATTCCGAATGGGGAGAGCTTCGGGCAGAGGCAATGAAGCTTTTGCAGCTTGAATCTGAACTGCAGGAGATAGTGCGGCTGGTTGGTATAGATGCGCTGTCGGTTAAAGACAGGCTGGTACTGGAGGTAACAAAGTCCATAAGAGAGGACTTCCTGCACCAGAACGCGTTCCATGAGATAGATACCTATGCATCGCTAAAGAAACAGTTCGAGATGCTAAAGACAATACTTGTCTTCTACCATGAAGCCGAAAAGGCCATGGAGGCCGGTGCTTCCTTCAAGGATGTGGAAACCCATCCGGTACGGGAGAGGATATCCAGAATGAAATACTATAAGGAAGACGAGATGGATAGAATAGAGGCCGTTAAGGAAGAGGTTAAGAAGGAACTGGAAAGCTTGGTTTCGGAAGAAGGGGGTGGGCTGAGTGCTTAAGGAATACAGAACCGTAAGGGAAGTTGCAGGACCGCTTATGCTTATAGACGGGGTAGACGGGGCCCACTTTGACGAGCTGGTTGAGATAGAACTTCAGGGCGGTGAACTCCGACGCGGTAAAGTGCTGGAGGTTAACGCCGACAAGGCTCTTATACAGCTGTTCGAGGGTTCCTCCGGTATAAACGCCAACGAGTGTAAGGTAAGGTTCTTAGGCAAAGGTATAGAACTGCCGGTGTCCTTGGATATACTGGGCCGTGTATTCGACGGGTTTGGAAGGCCGAGGGACAATGGACCAAAGATTATACCGGAAAAAAGGCTTGATATAAACGGTGCGCCTATAAACCCCACCGCCAGGGACTATCCTTCAGAGTTCATCCAGACCGGCGTATCGGCAATAGACGGACTAAATACCCTTGTAAGAGGTCAGAAACTGCCCATATTCTCCGGGTCGGGCTTGCCCCACTCGCAGCTTGCGGCGCAGATAGCCCGTCAGGCAAGGGTGTTGGGTACCGAAAGTAAATTTGCCGTTGTGTTTGCGGCCATAGGTATAACCTTTGAGGAAGCAAACTACTTTATAGAGGACTTTACAAGGACAGGGGCCATAGACCGTTCGGTGCTGTTTATAAATTTGGCAAATGACCCGGCAATAGAGCGTATAGCAACGCCCAGGATGGCACTTACGGCGGCGGAGTACCTGGCCTACGAGAAAAATATGCACGTCCTTGTAATACTCACTGATATAACCAACTACTGCGAGGCCCTAAGGGAGGTATCCGCAGCCCGTAAGGAGATACCCGGTCGAAGGGGTTATCCCGGTTACATGTATACAGATCTTTCCAGCATATATGAGAGGGCGGGGAGGCTTATTGGTGCCGATGGGTCGGTTACCCAGATACCAATACTCACCATGCCGGAGGATGATAAGACCCATCCTATACCCGACCTTACCGGTTATATAACCGAGGGGCAGGTAATACTGAGCAGGGAGCTCTACCGTAAGGGTGTTATGCCGCCCATAGACGTTCTGCCTTCGCTGTCCCGGCTTAAGGATAAGGGTATAGGCGAGGGCAAGACGAGGGAGGACCACGCAGATACGATGAACCAGCTGTTTGCGGCCTATGCAAGGGGTAAGGAAGCTAAGGAGCTGGCGGTCATCCTTGGTGAAGCGGCCCTTAGTGATATCGATAAACTGTTCGCGCAGTTCGCCGACGAGTTTGAGAAAAGGTACGTTTCCCAGGGCGAAAACGAGAACCGTTCAATAGAGGAAACACTGCAGATTGGCTGGGACCTTTTGGCCATACTGCCTAGGGCGGAGCTAAAAAGAATCAGTGATGAACATCTTGACAAATATCTACCGGAAAAAAAGGAGTTGTAGGCCGTGGAGATACGAGTCAATCCAACCCGAATGGAGCTTTCTAAGCTCAAGAAAAGAATTGTGGTTGCGAGGAGAGGCCATAAGCTCCTAAAGGACAAACAGGATGAGCTTGTCAAGAAATTCATCGATATGGTGAAGGAGAACAAGCGGCTCCGGGAGGAAGTGGAGAAGGAGCTGTCCCAGGCCTTCGGGCACTTTGTAATGGCGAGGACGCTCATGTCGGATCAGGTGCTGGAGGAGAGCCTTATGTATCCGGTGGGCAAGATGGATATAAAGGTTGCCAGGAGGAACGTGATGAGCGTACGCATCCCCGATATAGAAACAGTTTCCGTCGGCAAGGAGGACAGGGAAAAGGAGAAAAGCCCCTTTGCCTACGGCTTTGCAGGCACCTCCGGCGAGCTGGACGATTCAATTTCGATACTGTCGGGAATACTGCCAAAGCTTCTTAAACTGGCGGAACTGGAAAAGGGCTGCCGGCTTATGGCCATAGAGATAGAAAAGACAAGGCGCAGGGTGAATGCACTGGAATACGTAATGATACCCTCCATGTCTGAAAAGATAAAATACATTACAATGAAGCTGGATGAGAACGAGAGGGGAAACGTCACCCGGCTGATGAAGGTAAAGGATATGATGATGGAGAAGGGCGTGTAATACGCGCCCTTTTTTTCATGGTGTGTTGTTAGTGTTATGCTAATGTTAACAGAAGCTGGATATAAAACATATCACAGGATAAAATAAGGGTGCAATCGGGGTGAAAGTGTGAAAAAAAGGGATGCCACGCCGCTAAAATATATAGGCCTTATCATCCGGCTGGGGATGTCCATGGCACTGCCGGTTGTTGCAGGAGTACTGGCGGGAAGATACCTCGATGGCCG
>Ga0172377_10000683_pt1 | contig 32685 bp, 23 predicted proteins | sample Pumphouse3metaG_FD_119749 | JGI IMG/M metagenome (GOLD analysis project Ga0172377, IMG submission 119749) | Leachate microbial communities from a municipal landfill in Southern Ontario, Canada - Pumphouse #3 metaG | ecosystem: Engineered > Solid waste > Landfill > Unclassified | place: Canada... | reverse complement strand
TTAGAGATATTTTTATAGATTTTCTAACATACTCATAACTATTTTAGCAGAATGCTCAGCAGCTAAAGGTTTAAATTCATTATAGTCCATATGAGCAGAGCCATCTGCTTTATCGGACATAGCTCTTAACACAACAAAGGGAAGACTATAGTTAAGCGCTACTTGAGCAACAGCAGCTCCTTCCATTTCAGTTGCCTTAGCTCCAAATGTATCTCCTATAAATTCAACTTGTTTTTTATTAGCCACAAATTGATCTCCAGTTGCAATAGTTCCAAGAGTAACCTTATTTTTTCCTAAAATTTTAATAGCAGAGTCATAAGCTATTTTAACAAGAGCTTGGTCAGCTTTAAATTTAATTGATTTTTCTCCATCTATTAATCCTAAAGGACATCCAAATCCAGTTAAATCAAAATCATGTTGAACTAAATCAGTGGAAATTACCAAATCTAATATATTTAGATTTTTATCAATAGCTCCAGCTATTCCTGTGAAAATAATTTTAGAAACATTGAATTTTAAAATTGCTGTGCTAGCACCAATTGCAGCATTAACTTTTCCAACACCACATTTAAAAACAATTACATTCTTTCCAGAAAGTTTTCCTTGGAAAAAAATAGTTCTACCTATTTTAGATTTTTCTGTTTCTTGCATAGCCTTTAATAAAATTTCTATTTCAGCATCTAAAGCTCCGATAATTGCTATTCTTTCTAAAAACATAAATCCTCCTATTTTGGACATGAAAAAAAGGAGAATAATATCTCCTTTATAATTTTAAAATGGTGCCTAGGGCCGGAATCGAACCGGCACGGTATCAAGATACCACGGGATTTTAAGTCCCGTGCGTCTACCTATTCCGCCACCCAGGCGCATATTGCCTAACTGTATAAGATTATACTGGATTTTTAAATTTATGTCAATAAAAAAATAAAAAATTTAAAATAATTGATTTTTTCATATTTAAATAATATAATTTATTATAAATAAAGATTAAAGAGGTGAGATTATGTTTTCAAGAGATACTTATGAAAAAAGAAGGATGGCATTGAAACAAGAGTTTGAAAAAGGATTAATACTAATTTGTGGAAATACTCTTTTACCAATGAATTTTAAAGACAACACATTTAACTTTATACAAGATTCAACTTTTTTATATTATTTTGGTTTAAATAGAGAAAATCTTTTTGGTGTAATAGATATAGATAATGATGAAGAATATATATTTGGAGACGAAATAACAACAGAAGATATTATTTGGAAGGGACCTCAAGAAAAACTAAAAGATCAATGTGAGGAAGTTGGAATTGAAAATTTAAAGCCAAGTAGCTATTTCTCCAATTATATTCAGTCGGTTTTAGATAAAAGATTACCTATAAGATTTGTACCTCTATATAATCCAGAGGTAAAAATAGAAATAGGAGAATATTTTGGAGTTACAGCTAAAATAATAAATACTTATGCTTCAAAAGAACTTTGCTATGCTATAGCGAAACAAAGAAATTTAAAATCTCCTGAAGAAATCAAAGAAATTCAAAAAGCTGTGAATATAACAAGAGATATGCATTTGGAGGCTATGCGAAAAGTGAAACCAGGAATGAAAGAATATGAAGTTAAAGCTTTATTAGAAAATGTAGCTCAAAAAAAGAATTGCACTTTTTCCTTTTCAAGCATATGTACTAAAAACGGGCAAGTGTTGCACAATGATTCGTACAATAATACGTTAAGAGAGGGAGATTTATTGTTAATTGACGCAGGAGCAAGACTTGAAAATGGTTATTGTGGAGATATGACAACGACAATTCCTGTTTCAGGAAAATTTTCTCAAAGGCAAAAGGACGTTTATAATATATTAATAAAAATGTTTGATAGAGCAGAAGAATTAATAGCCCCGGGAGTTACATATAAAGAAATTCATCTTGAAGTTTCTAGAGTTTTAGCTGAAGGTCTAAAAAATATGAAAATTTTAAAGGGACCAGTGGACGAGATAGTTTTAAAGGGAATACATGCCTTATTTATGCCACATGGACTAGGACATATGATGGGCTTAGATGTTCATGATATGGAAAATTTTGGAGAAGAAATTGTAGGATATAATGGAGAAGAAAAAAGTGAACAATTTGGATTATCTTCATTAAGATTAGGAAGAAAAATAGAAGATGGTTTTGTTTTCACTGTTGAACCAGGTATATATTTCATACCAGAGCTTATAAAAAAATGGAAATTAGAAAATAAGTTTCTAGAAAATATAAATTATTTAGAACTAGAAAGATATATTAATTTTGGGGGTATGAGGTATGAAGGTGACTTTTTAGCAACGAAAAAAAGTAGTATTAGACTAGGAGATACTATGCCTAAATATATAGAGGAAATAGAGAAAGAAAGAAATAAAGCTTTTGATGACATGGAATAAATCTCTGTATAAATTAGTGTAGGATTTGTGAGCAACATATATATTTATTAATTATTTTATTTTTTATTTTACCTATATCATTAAAAATAATATACATTTTGTTTGATATATGATATACTTATTAAGTTAAAGATTAAATTAAGAATAAAAAATTAAAATATATTTAAGGAAGTGACGAATGAACAAATTAGAAAAATTTAGAGAGCTTGGATTGGGAGAAAAAACAATTAAAGCTTTATCAAAAAAAGGATTTGAAGAGCCTAGCCCGATACAAGCATTAACTATACCAGTATTGCTAAAAGGAGAAAAAGATGTTATAGGTCAAGCTCAAACAGGAACAGGTAAAACTGCTGCCTTTGCATTACCAATACTAGAACAAATAGAAAAAAGTAATGGGAATATTAGAGCAATAATACTTACTCCAACAAGAGAACTTGCTATTCAAGTTGCAGAAGAAACTAATTCTTTTGCAGTTGGAAGAAAAGTTAAAGTTTTACCAGTGTATGGTGGACAGGCTATAGATCAACAAATAAGACAAATTAGAAATGGAGTAGAGATAGTAGTAGGAACTCCAGGTAGAGTAATAGATCTTATAAAAAGAAAAATTTTAAAATTAGATAGTATTGATTATTTCATACTTGATGAAGCAGATGAAATGCTTAATATGGGATTTATTGATGATATTGAAGAAATTTTAAGTCATACAAAACCAGAAAAAAGGATGTTATTTTTCTCAGCTACAATGCCTAAAGAAATCTTAAAAATAGCTTCAAAACATATGAGAGAAGGTTTTGAGGTTTTAAAAGTTAAAGATAAAGAATTAACTACTAGTTTAACTGATCAAATTTATTTTGAAGTAAAACAAAGAGATAAATTCGAAGCTCTATGTAGAATTATAGATTTAGAATCTGAATTTTATGGGATTGTTTTTTGCAGAACAAAAAATGATGTTAATGAAGTTAGTGGGAAATTAAGCGATAGAGGTTATGATGCAGGAGAACTTCACGGAGATATAACACAAACTTACAGAGAAAAAACTTTAAATAGATTTAAAAAGAAAAATATAACTATATTAGTTGCTACAGATGTTGCAGCTAGAGGAATAGATGTAAACGATTTAACACATGTAGTTAACTATTCAGTTCCTCAAGAAGCAGAAAGTTATGTTCATAGAATTGGAAGAACAGGAAGAGCAGGGAAACAAGGAACTGCAATAACTTTTATAACTCCATCAGAATATAAAAGATTGCTTCAAATTAAAAAAGTAACTAAAACAGAAATAAGAAAAGAAAAATTACCAGGAATAAAAGATGTAATAATTTCTAGAAAACATAGAATAAAAGAAAGCGTTGCAGAAAATATTAAAGCAAATGAAATGGCTGACTTTAAAGATATGGCTTTAGAATTATTAAAAGAAGGAACACCTGAAGAAGTTTTAGGAGCAGTATTGAAGTTAAATTATGAAGAAGTTTTAAGCACTTCAAATTATAATGAAATTCAAGAAGCTACTGTGGACAATGCAGGAAAGACTAGATTATTTATAGCTTTAGGTAAAGTTGATAAAATGACACCTAAAACAATAGTTGACTTAGTTGTTAAAGAATCTAAAGTATCTAGCGATAAAATTAAAAATGTAGAAGTTTATGAAAGTTTCTCATTTATGAATGTTCCTTTTGCTGAAGCAGAGCAAATCTTAGAAGTATTCCAAAAAAGTAGAAAAGGAAGAAAACCTTTAGTTGAAAAAGCAAAAGTAAGATCAAGTTCAAGTTCAAGTTCAGGTTCAAATTCAGGTTCAAATTCAGGTTCAAGATCAGGTTCAAGTTCAGGTTCAAGATCAAGAGCTGGTTCAGGTTCAAGAACAAGAACAAGTTCAGATAGACCAAAAAGAGATTATAACAGAAAAAAATAAATTAATCATAACTGCTCTCAATTTAATAGATAACTATTAATAGGGAGCAGTTCTTTTATATGGGGGATTTTATGAAAACAATAATTAAAAAATTTAGGATAATATTTTCTACTTTTTTTATTTTTTTTATTTTAGGAATAAGTTTTGTAACTTTTCAAGTTGAGAAAAAGGTTAAGTACAATCAAATTTTAGAAATAAAAAAAGGAGATTCTGTAATAAAGATAATTAAAACGTTAAACCCCTCTAGGACTATTTATTTTAAATTATATTTAAAATTTTGTGACGATGGGAAAAACATAAAAGCAGGTTATTATGAAATCAAAGGAAAATATTCAATAAAAGAAATAATAGAAATATTTGAAAATGGAAATGATAAATTTTTTAAATTTACAATACAAGAGGGCTTAACTCTTAATCAAATAATAGATAAGCTAGAGGAAGAAAAGAGAATAGATAGTAAAAAATTTAAGGAAGAGTTATTAGAAATAGAATTTCCTTATATAACTCCTAATCATAATTTTGAAGGTTATTTTTATCCAGATACTTATTATTTTCCAGAGTATTTTACTGAAAAAGAAATAATAACTACCATATTAAATGAATTTTTGAAAAAATTTCCATCAGAAAAATATTTAGATAAACAAAATTTTTATAAAAAATTAATTTTAGCATCTATTATAGAAAGGGAGGCTCAGGTTAAAAAAGATAAGAAATTAATATCTTCAGTTTTTCATAATAGAATAGAGAAGGGAATGACTTTATCCTCAGATGCAACTATAAATTATATTTTTGATTATAAAAAAAGAAGAATATTATATAAAGATTTAAAGGTGAAATCCCCGTATAATACTTATATAAATAAAGGCTTACCACCAAGTCCCATAGGAAATCCAGATAAAGACTCCATAGATGCAGCTTTTAATCCTTCTAGAACTAAGTATTTATTTTTTGTAGCTAAAGGGGATGGATCTCATTATTTTAGTAAAACTTATAAAGAACATTTAGAATTTCAAAGAAAAAATAAAAAGAATAGGTGATAATATTGGATAATATTTTAGTAGGAATAAATAGCAAATATGTTCATACAAATTTAGCAATAAGATATTTAAAAAAATTTGTAATAGAAAATAGTGAGCATAAAATAGACATATATGAAAATACAATAAACAATAATATTGAGAAAATTGTAAGAGATATAGTGGAAAGAAATCCTAAAAATATCTTTTTTTCAGTATATGTTTGGAACGTTGAAATAATTTTTAAAATAGCTAAAGAGTTGAAAAAAATCTTAAGTAATAGTAATATATTGTTAGGTGGACCTGAAGTTAGCTATATTCCAAGAAAAATAATGGAAGAAAATAAGTTTGTAGATGGGATAATGATAGGAGAAGGAGAATTAATATTATTATCATATTTAAATAAAGATAGGAATAAATTAGGGATTTATTACAGAGAAAATAATGAAATAAAATTTAATGGGTATGAAAGATTAATTGATAATTTAGATATAATACCTTTTCCTTATACAGATGATGAACTAAATGATATTCATAAAATAGTTTACTATGAGTCTGCAAGGGGATGTCCTTTTAACTGTTCCTATTGCATGTCTTCAATAGATAAAAGTGTAAGATTTTTTTCTTTAGAAAGAACAAAAAAAGATCTTAAAAAATTTATAGATAGAGGAACAAGATTAGTTAAATTTGTAGATAGAACTTTTAATTTAAATAAAAAAAGATATTTAGAAATATGGAAATTTTTATTAGATAACTATAGGGAAGATATAATTTTTCATTTTGAAATAAATGCAAATATTTTTGATGATGAGGTTATTGAATTTTTGAAAAAAGTTCCAAGGGAATTTTTTCAATTTGAAATAGGGATTCAAACAATAAATAAAGATACAATGAAATCAATAAATAGAGTAAATAATTTAGAAAAATTATTTCATAATGTTACAGAGATAAATAAAAGTATACATTTACATTTAGATTTAATAGCAGGACTTCCTTATGAAGATTATAATACTTTTGGAGAATCATTTAACTATGTGTATAAAACCAAGTGTGAAATGATCCAACTTGGTTTTTTAAAGATTTTAAATGGAACTGAAATGGAGACTAAAGTTGATGAATATAATTATGAGTATCTAGACTATCCACCATATGAATTTATATCTAATAAATTCTTACCATACAGTGATGTTTGTAGATTAAAAGATGTGGAAGAAGTTCTTGATTATTATTATAATTCTCAGAAATTTTTAAACTCACTGGATTTTGTAATTTCAAATTTCTATAAAAGTCCATTTAAGTTTTTTGAGGAAATGGGAGAATATTATAAAAAAAATGGATATCTAGATGTAGCTCATAAAGAAGTTGCAATCTTCAATTTCTTTGTGGATTTTTATAAGTTTAAAAAATTCTCAGATTTCGACAAATTTTTAGAATATTTAAAATTAGATTATTTAATGGTAAAAAAACCAGGTTATTATCCAGAGTGGTTTAAGTCTATTAAAGATAAGGATAAATATAAGGACGAAATAGAAAAAATGGATTTTAAAACTTCAAGAGAAGCACATAAAAAAACAGAAATAGAAAAATTTCACTTAATATTTGATTCAAAAATTGTGGACGTATTATTCAATTACACTAAAAAGAAAACAACTTATGTTATTTTATAATTAGGAGTTAATCATGAATGTAATAGATAAAGTTATAAAGAAAATAGAGAAAGAAAAATTAGTTAAAAAAAATGATAGAATAGTTTTAGGGTGCTCTGGAGGTCCAGACTCCATATTTTTATTAGAAGTTTTTTTGAAAATTAGAAAAAAATATAATTTAACTTTAGCTTTGGCTCATATTAATCATTTATACCGTGGGGACTTTGCATTAAGAGATGAAATCCATGTGAGAAAAACAGGGGAAAAATATGATATTCCAGTTTTTGTTAGAAAAAAAAGCATGGAAAATCTAGCAAAAGATAAAAAAATAACATTGGAAGAAGCTGGAAGGGAAATAAGATATTCGTTTTTTGATGAAGTTTTAGAAAAGATTGATGGGAATAAAGTGGCTCTAGCTCATAATTTAGATGATCAAGTGGAGACATTTTTATTTAGAATGATGAGAGGAACTTCCCTTGAGGGATTAGAAGGGATTGCAAATATTAGAGGGAAATTTATAAGGCCTATAAATGAAGTTTATAAGAAGGATGTATTGAATTATCTAGATATGAATAATATAAGTTATATGTTAGATCATACTAATTTTGAAAATGAGTACACAAGAAATTCAATAAGAATTGATCTTATACCTTTTATAGAAAAAAGATATAATCCAAAGTTTAAAGAAAAAATTTTTAATTTAATGGAAGAAATAAAAGAAGTTAATAATTTTATTGAAATTGATTATGATAAATATATTGATGGAAATAAATTAAATGGAAATATTGTACTTTCTGAAAATTCATATATTCAAAAAAAAATAATAAATAAATTTTTAAATTTAAATAATATCCAAGCTTCAAGAAGAAAAATAGAAAACATATTTGAGTTATTAGTAACATCAGGAAGTAAAAAAATAAAATTGGATAAAGACTATACTCTATTAAAAGAGTATGATAGAATAATAATAGTAAAAAATAAAACACAAGAAAAAGAAATAGAAACTATTACACTTAAAATTCCTGGTGAAATAATTTTTGGAAATTATATTATATCAGCTAACCTAGTTGGGAATAAAGATCAACTAGATAAAAACTCCTTTATTACAACATTGAAAAATGAAGATGAACTTTTAATTAGAAGCAGAAAAGTTGGAGATAGAATTAAATTAAAGGGTTTAGATTATCCTAAAAAGGTTAAAGATATAATGATTAATTCAAAAATACCTAAATTTGAAAGAGAAAATATTCCTATAATTTTACATAATAATGAAATTGTTTGTATAGGTGGAATAAAAAAAAGTGAAAAATATATCTCTGAAGATAAAAAGGGAATAGTTGTGTTAAATGTGAGGAGGAAAGAATGTTAGAAGATAAAGACAAAAATCTTGAAAATCCAATTTCAGATGAGAAAGATAAAGAAAAAATAGAAACTGGAAATAAAGATAAAGATAATTCTACAGAAACTGGAGAAAAAGAGGAAAAATTGCCTAAAAAAGAGGAAACATTAAAGGAATCTGATTCAACAGAAGAGGAATTAAAAGAGCAATTAGAAGAAAAAGAAGAGGTTAAAGATAAAAAAACTTCTAAAAGTGATAAAGAAATAGAAAAAGAATTAGAGGAAAGAAAGAATGAATTAAAAAATAAAATTTATTCAGGAATGAATTCAAAATTAAAAATTAAAAAAAGCAAACTAAGTTTTAAAGGGTTAATAATGTTAGTCTTTATTATAACAATATTACTTTCTTTACCAAATATGATGGCAGATAGAAACAAAACTCCTGCTAAAGAAGTTTCTTATAGTGAGTTTATAGATCTTTCTAAAACTAAAGAATTAAGTTCAGTTGAAGAAAAAGACGGCTTTGTTTATGGACGTATTGGAGAGGGAGATGCATTAAAGGTTTATAAAACAAGAATGATTACAAATAGACTAGGACAAGATGAAAAACTAGTTAAAACTTTAGAAAGTAATAATATAAAAATAAAATCTACACCACCTGAAGAATTACCATTTATATTAAGTTTACTTGCTTCATGGTTTCCAATGCTTATTCTTATTGGTGTTTGGTTCTTCATGCTTAATAAAATGAATAAGGGTGGAGGAGGATCCCAAATATTTAGTATGGGAAAATCAAAGGCAAAAGAAAATGGAGAAGAAATATCTGATGTAACATTTAAAGATGTTGCAGGAATAGATGAGGCAAAACAAGAATTAATGGAAGTTGTAGAATTTTTAAAAGAACCTGAAAAATTTAAAAAGTTAGGAGCTAAAATACCAAAAGGAGTTTTACTATTGGGAAATCCTGGAACAGGAAAAACTTTACTTGCTAAAGCTGTTGCTGGGGAAGCAAAAGTACCTTTCTTTAGTATGTCAGGATCAGAATTTGTAGAAATGTTTGTTGGTGTTGGTGCATCAAGAGTAAGAGATTTATTTGTTAAGGCTAGAAAGGCAGCTCCATGCATTATATTTATAGATGAAATAGATGCAGTTGGAAGAAAAAGAGGATCTGGACAAGGTGGAGGAAATGATGAAAGGGAACAAACATTAAATCAACTTTTAGTAGAAATGGATGGTTTTGGTACTGGGGAAACAATTATTGTTTTAGCAGCTACAAATAGGCCTGATGTTTTAGATAGAGCTCTTAGAAGACCAGGAAGATTTGACAGACAAGTTGTGGTTGATCCTCCTGATATCAAAGGAAGAAAAGCAATTTTAGAAGTTCATGCGAAAAACAAAAAATTTGCAGAGGATGTTGATTTTGAAACTTTAGCAAGAAAAACAGTTGGATTAGTTGGTGCAGATCTTGCAAATATATTAAATGAAGCAGCAATATTAGCAGCAAGAGAAGGCAGAACAGATATAAATATGGCTGACCTAGAAGAAGCTTCTGAGAAAGTTGAAATGGGTTCTGAAAAAAGATCAAAAGTAGTATCAGAAAAAGAAAAATTAAAAACAGCTTATCATGAAGCAGGACATGCAGTAATAAATTACCTTTATATGAATGACACTGATCCAGTTCATAAGGTAACAATAATTCCAAGGGGAATGGCTGGAGGATATACTATGGCATTGCCTAATGAGGATAGATATTATTATTCTAAGAAATGGTTTATAAATAAAATGAAAATGTGTTATGGTGGAAGAGCAGCAGATGAACTTGTTTCGCAAGAAGTTAATACAGGAGCAAGTCAAGATATTAAGGTTGCAACAAGTATTGCTCAAGGAATAGTTACTAAATACGGAATGAATGATAAATTTGGACCTATTCTTTTAGATGGAACTAATGATGGAGATATGTTCCAACAAAAATACTATAGTGATATAACAGGAAAAGAAGTAGATGAAGAAGTAATAAGACTTGTGAAAGAAACTTATGCTGAAACACTACAAGCCTTAAAGGATAATAGAGAAAAACTAGATGATTTAGCACATGCTCTATGTGAAAGAGAAACAGTTATGAGAAAAGAATTTGAAGCTCTTATGAGAGGGGAAGAATTACCACCTTTAGTTTTAGCATCAGAAGAAGTTAAAGAAGAAACTAAAGAGGGAACTACTGAAGAAGCTGTTGAAGAAACTAAAGAAGAAATTACTGAAGAAGTTAAAGAAGAGAAAGAATAATTCTTTACAAATTAAAAGATATATGATAAAATTATTTGAATTTATCCTAGGATTTAGGAATGGCCTCCTATTTCGTGGGTTAAATAATAATATTCAGGAGGAAGGCTAAAATGAAAACAAAATTAGAAATAACAAAAGAATTTGGAAAAAATGAAAAAGATACTGGTTCTACTAGAGTTCAAGTTGCTATATTAACTGAGGAAATTAACCATTTAACAGAACATTTAAAAGTTCATAAAAAAGATTATCACTCAAGACTAGGATTACTAAAAAAAGTAGGACACAGAAAAAGATTATTAAACTACTTAGCTTCAAAAGATATTAATGAATATAGAAGTTTAATAGCTCAATTAGGAATTAGAAAATAATTATATAAAATTATTTTTGCCGCTAACATAAATTGTTAGCGGTATTTTTATTTGAAGATTAAAAAGCTTGAAAGCTGATAAAAAATGAAGTAGAATAGTAGGGGTAATAAAAGATACAATATTGGAGGAAAAATGAAAAAATTTAATTTTTTTGTAAAACTTTCTCTCTCTAGAAAATTAATAATGGGATTTATGTTAGCTATAATTATAGGAACATTGATTTTAATGTTACCTATAGCAACAACTAACGAGAAGGGACTTGATTTTTTAACAGCTTTATTTACAATAGCTTCAGCTATTTGTGTCACTGGATTATCTGTTATAAATGTAAGTAAAGAGTTGAATGTTTTTGGGCAGATAACATTACTTATGTTTATTCAACTTGGTGGTCTTGGAATTATGACTTTTTCTTCGTTTATTTTTATGCTTATAGGGAAAAAAATAACATATGAAGAAAGAGAATTATTAAAAGAAGAGAGAAATGTAGAAGATAATGGTGGGATTATTGGATTTTTAAGAAAAGTTATTTTAACTGTTTTTACAATAGAAATAATAGGTGCAATTTTTTTAACTTTTAGTTTCTCAAAAGAAATGCCATTAAATAAAGCTATTTATTTTGGAATATTTCATAGTATTTCAGCTTTCTGTAATGCAGGATTTAGTTTGTTTAGCCAAGGATTAGAGGGATATTCATCTAATATTTTAATGAACGTAACAGTTGCTTATTTAATAATAATTGGAGGAATAGGTTTTACAGTTATAAACTCAATAATAAATTCAGTTAGGCACAGAAGAAATAAGTTAGATTTAACTTCTAAAGTTGCAGTAACAATAACAACTATTTTAACAGTTATTGGAATGATTTTTTTCTTTATATTTGAATATAAAAATAGTGGAACAATTGGGAATATGTCTTTAAGTAAAAAAATACTAGCTTCTTTTTTTCAAAGTGTAACTACAAGAACTGCAGGATTCAATACAGTTCCAATTGGAAATTTAACAGAATCTTCCACATTAATGTTTTGTATATTAATGTTTATAGGTGCTTCCCCTGGATCTACAGGAGGAGGAATAAAAACAACAACTATTGGAGTTATAATTTTTTATGTTATAGGAATAATTAGAAAAAAAGAAAAAGTTTCCATATTTAATAGAAGAATTGGTTGGGAAATATTAAATAGAGCTATAGTTATTTTAGTTTTAGCAATAGCTTATGTTTTAACAATAACTTTGATTATTTTATCAATAGAAAATTTAACATTTAACCAAGCTATATTTGAGGTAGTTTCAGCTTTTGGAACTGTAGGATTAACTTTAGGAGTTACTCCAGATTTAGGGGTAATTTCAAGATTATTAATAATTATAACTATGTTTATTGGAAGACTTGGTCCTATGACATTTGCCCTAGCTTTTGGAGGAACAAATGAAATAGAAAAAATTACTTTTCCAAAAGAAAACATTATTGTTGGTTAGAATGAAATTGGGAGGAAGTGAATGAAGCAGTATTTAGTAATTGGACTAGGAAGTTTTGGTAGTAGTGTATTAAAAACTTTATATGAGGCTGGTGAAGAGGTTTTAGGTATAGATTCAAAGGAAACAGAAGTTCAAGAAATAGTAAATTCTAATTATGCTGAAAATGCAGTAATTTTAGATGCTACTGATGATATACAGTTAAAAAAAATAGGAGTTAAAAATTTTGATATAGTTTTTGTTTGTGTTGGTGCAATTGAACCAAGTATTATGATTACACTTAATTTAAAAGAATTAGGAGTTAAAAAACTAATAGCAAAGGCATCTAGTAAAAAACATAGAAAACTTTTAGAAAAAGTTGGAGCAAATCAAGTTATTTATCCAGAAGAATATATGGGAAAAAGGACAGCGCTTATTGCAATGGAGCCTAACATGATTGAACATTTAAGATTTTCTCAAGATTTTTTATTAGCTGAAATAAAAGCCCCTTCTGTATTTTGGGGACAAACAATAATAGAAGCAAATATTAGAAAAAATTATAATGTAAATATAGTAGGGATAAAAAAAGCAACAGGTAAATTAATTCCTAATCCAACAGCAAATACAAAATTGGAAAAAGATGATATACTAATTGTAGTAACAGATTCAAAAACAGCAAATAAATTAAATGAATTAATAAAAAAAGAGTTTAAAGAAGATTAGGAGGAAAAGATGTTAGATTTTGATGTTATAGTAATAGGTGCTGGTCATGCAGGATGTGAAGCAGCTTTAGCTTCAGCTAGAATGGGATTAAAAACAGCAATTTTTACTATAAGTTTAGATAGAATAGGATATATGTCATGTAATCCATCTCTTGGTGGACCAGCTAAATCCCATTTAATAAAAGAAATAGATGCTTTAGGTGGAGAAATAGGAAGAAATATTGATAAAACATTTATACAAATAAGAGTATTAAATACTAAAAAGGGACCTGCAGTGAGGTCATTGAGAGCTCAAGCAGATAAACCAAGATACACAATTGAAATGAAAAAAACTTTAGAAAATACAGAGAATTTAGAAACAATTCAAGGGATAGTGACTAACCTTATAGTGGAAAATAATACTGTAATTGGAGTAAAAACAAAGGAAGGATCAGAGTATTATTCTAAAGCTGTTATAATAGCCACAGGAACTTTTATGAGAGGATTAATTCATATAGGAGAAAGTCACTTTAGTGGTGGAAGAATGGGGGAATTATCCTCAGAAGAATTACCTTGTGAAATGGAAAAATTAGGAATTAAATTAGGAAGATTTAAAACAGGGACTCCAGCTAGAGTTGATGAAAGAACAATTGATTTTTCAAAAACAGAAGAACAACCAGGAGATAAAAGTCCTTTAAGATTTTCAGTACATTCTTCATATGAAGAATTAGCTAAAAGAAGACAAATTTCTTGTCATCTTCTTCATACAAATGAAAAAGCTCATGAAATAATTAGAAGAAATAAGGATAGATCACCACTTTACAATGGAACTATTCAAGGAACAGGACCAAGATATTGTCCATCAGTTGAAGATAAAATATTTAAATATCCAGAAAAAACTCAACATCATCTTTTTTTAGAAAAAGAGGGTTATGATACAAATGAAGTTTATGTTAGCGGACTTTCTAATTCACTACCAGCAGAGGTTCAATATGAAGTTATGAAAGCCATCCCAGCATTGGAAAATGCTAGAATAATGAGATATGCCTATGCAATTGAATATGACTATGTTCATACTGATGAACTAACTTATTCTTTAGAAAATAAAACTATAAAAAACTTATATACTGCAGGGCAAATAAATGGAACATCAGGATATGAAGAAGCAGCAGCTCAAGGAATTATGGCAGGAATAAATGCAGCAAGAAAAATCCAAGGTAAAGAAGCCATTATTTTAGATAGAGCAGATTCATATATAGGAACTTTAATTGATGATATTGTTTCTAAGGGAACAGATGAACCATATAGAATGTTTACTGCAAGAAGTGAATATAGATTAATATTAAGAGAAGACAATGCAGATTTAAGACTAACTAAGTTAGGCTATGAAATAGGATTAGTTGGGGAAGAAGAATATAAAAGAGTATGTTTTAAAGAAGAAAAAGTAAAAGAAATTATAGAAAAATTGAAGAAACAATATATAGGAAGTAGTAATCCTAGAGTAAATGAAATCTTAACAAAATATAATGAAACTACAATTAGTAATGGTATAACATTATTTGAATTATTAAGAAGAGCTCCAATAACTTATAAAGATATAGTATATATAAGTGAGTTAATTGAAAATTTCAATTTAGAAAGATGCTTAGAAGATATTGAATATCAAGTTGAAGTACAAGTTAAATATTCAGGCTATATAGAACGTTCTATGAAGAATATACAAAAACATAAAAATTTAGAAGATAAGAGAATACCAGAGGATATAGATTATGATTCTTTAGGAAATATTCCAATTGAAGCTAAAGAAAAGTTGAAAAAAATAAGACCATTAAATATAGGGCAAGCTTCTAGAATATCAGGGGTTTCCCCAGCAGATATTCAAGTTTTACTTATTTATTTAAAAATAAGGGGAAAAAATTAATGAGAGAATATTTAGAAGAGGGAATAAAAAAATTAAAAATTGAAATAAGTGAAGAAAAAGTAGGTAAATTAATGAAATTTCTTAAAATATTAATGGAATACAATTCCCATACTAATTTAACAGCAATAAGAGATGAAAAAGGAATAATTGAAAAACATTTTCTAGATTCAATATTATTAATGAAACATTTTAGTTTGAAGTCAGGAAAAGCTATTGACATAGGTACTGGAGCAGGTTTTCCAGGTATGGTATTAGCCATATGCAATCCAAATATAAAATTTACATTAATTGATTCAGTAGGTAAAAAAATTAAATTTTTAGTTCAAGCTATAGAGGAATTAAAAATTGAAAATGTAGAAGCAATTAATATTAGAGCTGAAGAATTTATAAATTCTAAAAATAGAGAAACTTATGATTTAGGTTTTTGTAGAGGTGTATCAAAATTAAATATAATTTTAGAATATATGATACCTTTTTTAAAAATTCAAGGAAAGTTTTTACCTCAAAAAATGGAAGGAACAAATGAAGAAAAGGATAGTTCCAAGGCTTTGAAGATTTTAAAATCAAATTTAGAAAATATTTATATTGAAAAGTTACCTTATTCTATGGAATCAAGGGCAATTATGGAGATAATAAAAAAAGGAAAAACAGATATAAAATATCCACGTAAAACAGGGATACCAAGTAAAAGACCATTATAAATAAAAAAGAAAGGGGGATGACACAATGCTTAAATATATTAAAAAATATAAAAGACCATTGTTTATAATTGTCCCACTTTTTTTTATTTCTTTTTTATTTTATTTATCTGTTTATAAAACAGAAATAGTTGCAAGTGTAGTTTTTAAAATAGCCACTAGAGGAAATATAAAAATAGAAAAATTAGTATTTGAAAAGGGAAGCAATTATAAAAAAGGTGTAATTAATTTAACAAATGTAAAATTATATGATTCTTCCAATGTAAAAGCAGGGGATATACCTAAAATTCAAATAGGTTATAGCGATTTGAAAATAAAGAATATAGATATTTATAAACCAAATGTTATATTCATTAGAGAAAAAAATTATTATAATTTGGCAGATATTTTTGTTAAAACTAATTCCTCAAAGAAAAAAACTAAATCAGAAGCAAAAGAATCTAATTCTAAACCTATTTTAGAAAAAATTAATATTTCAGATGCTAGTGTAATATATATAGATAAAAGTTATACAAAAGAAATAAAAATAGAAGTAAAAAATGTAAATTCAGCTATAAAATTTTTCAATGGATATTTAATAGATATAAAAGCTCAAGGGAATAAAGAAAAAGAAAAATATAGTTTAAATTTCAATACATTAAGTGGAAGTTATGATTTTAATATTATTGGAAAAAATATTAAAATGAATGAGAATATTTTTCAATATGCATATGATAGCAATGAAGAAATAAATAATGTAGATGGAAATTTAGATATTGATTTTAGAATAAATGAATCTGGTTATTTTGGAACAGGGAAAGTTACAAATGGAAAAGCAAATTACAAACAACTTTATCTTCCTATTTCTAACATAAATTTGGATTTAAAATTTTTAGGAGAAAAAATAGATATAGAAGGAAATTATTTGTTAGGGGAAAAGGATGAAGGACTATTTAATTTAGAATATAGTAAAAAAGATGGTACAAATATTAATTTTAAATTTAAAGACTTGTCATATGTTAGTGCATCTTCCTATAAGCATTTAAACGATTTGAAATTAAAGTTAGATGAAACAAATTTTAATATAGTTAATATTAATTTAAAATATAAAGAAAGATTAAAAGTCGATGTATTTTTTGACAGTAAAAATGGAATAAAAAAAGAAAAATTTAGTGTGAACAATATTCATGGAAATTTAATATATGAAAATAACGAGCTCAGATTAAAAGATATTAATTCTAATGTTATATTAAATACTCCAAAAAAGAAAATAACTAGGAATATAGTTACAAATTTTTCATATAAAGATAAGCTAGGGGAAGTTATATTTGAACTAAAGAATCAAGGAACAATGTTCCCTGATATTAAAATAGGTCTTAATTTTAAACTAACTAAAGATAAAAATATTTTCAGTATAGATTCTAATGTTTTAAATTTAAATGGTGAATATGAGTATAAAAATAAAATTTTATCTTTAAATCAAAAAAATAATTTTAAATTTAAATATAATATTGAGACTAAAAAATTGTTGGATTTTCAGGGATTTTTAACTGGAAAATTAGAAGATAAACAAATAATTTTAGATATGAAAAAAATAAATGATGAAGTTATTAATTTAAAAGGTAAAATAAAATTTAAAAAGGAAGAAAAGGGTAAAATTAGTGGAGATATAGATATAAAGAATTTTCTATATGATCTAGAATTTAACGTGAATAATTTAGAATTAAAGCTTAAAGATGATTTAGTGTCCACTTCTTTTGCTGGTAAAATAAAAGGGGATAAGGATACGTATTTAGGAAATATTGACTTAAAAAATCTTAATTACAAAAGCAATACAAATACTCTAAATATTCAAGGGATTTTTGGAGAAGTAAAATTAGAAAAAAAAGATAAGTTAGAGGTATTTTTTGATGGTCAAATTAAAAAAATTAAATTTAAAAATTTAAGTTTTAAAGGATTAAAATCTAGTGTAAGCTATTTAAATAATAAAATAAATATTCTAAATATAGAAAATAAATATTTGAAATTAAGTGGTAAGTATTATACTGAAGATACTTTAACAGATTTGAATATACAGCTAAATAAAGTAGATAAAAATTTTATAAATATTCAAGATTATGAATATGATATAAACAAAATTAATGGTAGGCTTTATGGTAAATTAGACAATTTACGTGGAGAAATAAATATAAAAGAAGGAAAAGTATACATTAATGAAAAATTACCAATTAATATTTCAGGAAATATTAATTATTCTAATGGTGGTATTTTTTCAGAGAAATTAAAATTAAATGAAAATACATTGAATTTCAAATATTCTCTAAAGGAGGAAAAAGGAGCTTATAATATAGATATATTTGATTCAAAAGTTTCAAAAAATATTTTAGGAAGCAAAGTAAGAATAATAGGTAAAGTCAATGGGACTATTGATAAAAAAGATATTATGGGAAATTTCAGAGGAACTTTAAGTGAAATATACTATAAAGGAAAAAAAATTCCATTAGTATATTTAGAAGGTAATATTAAAAATAAAATTATAAATTTTTCAAATATAGTTTTTCAAGATGAAGTTGGGAAGGATATTTTATTTTCAAAAGGTTATATAAATATTGAAAAAAATAATTTATATTTTCAACTACCAAAACAAAACTTAGATATACAAGAAATTTTGAAGAATTCTGATTTAAATGGAAATATTGAAGTTAATGGTGAAATTAAAGGACCATTAAATAAAATAAATTATCAAGGTTCACTTTCAAGTAGTGAAATAAAGTATAAGGGAAATAAAATAGATAATTTTAAAGCTGTTATAATTGGTGATGGAAGTAATGCTAAATTACAAGAATTTATTATAAATTATAAGGATGGGACAATTAATTTAGATGGAAATTATCTTATTAAGGATGGTAAATATAAATTTAATTTAAAAAGCTCTAATATAGATTTAGATTTTTTCAATATAATTCTTAATAAATATGGAATTACAAATATTAATGGTGTTGGAAAAATTGATTTGGAAATATCAGATTTAGATATGTTGGGAAATATAGATGTTGAAAATTTTGGATTAAATCTTGATAAATATAATCTGTATTTATCAAAATTAAATGGAAACATAAAAATAGAAAAAAATAAATTAACAATTAATAAATTTGCAGGTATTTTAAATGAAGGGACTTTAAATATTAAGGGAATAATTTTAAGAGAAGCCTCTTCAAACAATGTTATAGATTCTGATAATATAATTTATAATTTAATTTTAAACGGAAAAAACATAAAATATTCCTATGAAGATTATTTTGATATAAATTTTAATACAAGAATTCAACTTTTTAAAAATAAAGTAGTGGGAAATGTAACTGTAAATAATGGGAAAATAAAGAATATTTTAAAAAAAGATTTAGGATTAATAACATTAATAAAAAATTTTATAAAAGAAAAAATTACAAATGATGATATAATAGAGGAGACCAAAGTAGAGTTTATAAAATCAAGGGGATATATTCCAAATGATTTGAAAATTAATATAGGTTTTAATATTGATAACGGTATAAAATTAGATGTAGAAAAAACAGTTTCTTATATTTCAAAATTACGCGGAAATATATTTGGTCAAGGAATTTTGCAGGGGAATTTAAAAAAATTAAACTTTTTAGGTGAAACCAGCATCAAAGATGGTGAATTTGTCTTAAATGGAAATAAATTTATCATAGATAAAGCTCTTATAATTTTTAATAATAGAAACGAATATATTCCAGATATAAATCCAAATATAGTTTTTGTAACAAGTTCTATAATAAATTCTAAAATTTTTGAAATATCTTTAAGCGGTTTAAGTAAAAGCTTAACTTTTAAAATAAGAAGTGGGGATATAACATCAGTGAATACATTAGACAGTATATTAAGTGATAATGATGCACTGGAAGAAAATAAATATGGAAATGCAAACTTACTATTAACAAATATATTAGGGGGTCAAATTTCAGATATTATAGTTAACCCTATAGTAGATATATTTAAGGAAGTTTTTAGATTACCTCAATTAAGAGTCTCTTCTAATATTACAGCAGAACAAAACCAGAATACTAAGGAAAAAGAAGAAACATTATATGGAGCATATTTAGAGGCAGAAATGCCTTTGTATAAAGATAAAATCTTTGGAAAAATGAAGTTTAACTTTATTGGTGATTCTAGTAGTGAAAAATCAAATGGAACTTATGGATTTGTAAATTATGATGTAAATTTATATAATAAGATAAATAAAAATATTTCGTGGGGAGTTGGTGCGCAAAAATTGAGAGATGATTTAGAAATTAACGGAGGAGCAGTAAATTATTATATTGAATTAAAATTTGAGAAAAAATTTGATTTTTAATGGAGGGATTTAATGAAAAAAAAGCTTGTAATTATTCTAAGCTTCATAATGATGATGTTTGCATATGGAAAGGACAATAACATTAAAAAAGATAACTATAAAATTGAAAAAATAGTTATAAATAATATCAAAGAAATACCAGAAGCTACTTTGTTGTCTAAAATGGTTTCTAAAGAGGGGAAAAACTTTTCCACAGAAAAAATGGTACAAGACTATAAAACATTAAGGGAGTTAGAATATATAGCTGATGTAAAACTTTCGCCTGAATATTATAATGAAGGTGTAAAGTTAATAGTTAATGTTAAAGAAAAAGAAAATATTAAAGAAATTCTAAGAGAAAAAGGAATTATTCCAGTTTCAGACAGGGAAAATATCAGTAAAACTGCTGTAATTAAAGGTATTAATTTTTATGGAAATTATGAAACTTCAAGTAAAAAATTATCAAAATTAATACCTTTAGAAATAGGTGGGTATTATTCTAATAATAAATTAAAAGAAGGATATAGAAAATTAGTTGAGTCAGGTTATTTTAGACAAATAACTCCAGATATAGAAGAAGCAAATGGTGGAATAGTTATAGATTTTTATTTTACAGAAAATCCTAAAATAAAGAAAGTTAATGTAATAGGTAATACTGTTTATAGTACAGAGGAAATAAACAGTATTATTGAAACAAAACCTAAAACAGTATTGAATTATAATGTTTTAAGAAAAGATAGAGAAGCTATAATAAAAAAATATAGTCAAGATGGTTATGTTCTTGCTAGAGTAGAGGATATGTCTTTAAATAAAAAGTTAGAATTAAATATCTATCTTAAAGAAGGAATGGTTAAAGATGTAAAATTCCAAAAAATGGTAACCAAACAAAAGGGTCAAAGAAGAGAAGCTGAGGATACAGTTTTAAAAACTGAAGACTACCTAATTTCTAGAGAAATAGAAATAGAAAAGGGTAAGGTTTTCAATATAAATGAATATAATAGAACTTCAGCTAATTTAACAAGACTTGGTTATATTAAAAGTGTTAAATATGAAGCTAGAGACGTTTCAGATTCTGTAGATAGTAAAGAAATTGTTTTATTAGTTGAAGAGGATAGAACAGCTAGAATACAAGGTGCAATATCTTATGGTTCTGAACTAGGAGTTATGGGAACACTTTCTTTAGAAGAAAGTAACTGGAAAGGAAAAGGACAAAAAGCTTCTTTAAGTTTTGAAAAATCTGACGATAGTTACAGTAGTTTTTCTTTAAACTTTACAGATCCATGGATAAAAGATACAGATAGAATTTCTTGGGGATGGAGTCTTTATAGAAATAAATATGAAAATGATGATAGTGAAGCCTTTAATAAAATAGAAACTTATGGACTTAGTGCTAATGTAGGAAAAGGAATAACAAAAAATGTAAGAATTAATTTAGGAAATAAATTTGAATATGTTCAAACAGATCCAAGTCAAGAAACTGGAAGTACAACAGATGGAGGCACAGTAAAATATTACAGTGATGACTATTTCTTATATAGCATTTACCCTTCAATTTCTTATGATACAAGAAATAGTTATCTTAACCCAACAAGAGGGGAATACTACAAATGGCAAGTTGAAGTTGGATATGCAGGTGGAGTAGATTCAGATGCCTTTACAAACACAACTTTAGAAGCTAGAAAATATTATCCAGGATTTACTAAGAATAATACCTTTGCAACAAGAGCAGTTTTTGGAATACAATCAGATAGTACAAAGGAATCTCAAAGATATTGGGTTGGTGGAAGCAGTACTCTTAGAGGATATGATGGAGGAGACTTTAGAGGTAGTAATAAATTTATAGTTAATTTAGAAAATAGAACTCAATTCAATGATGTTTTAGGTGGAGTTCTTTTCCTTGATGTTGGTAGAGCTTGGGATTATGATGGTATTGATCAAGGATATACAAATGATGAAAATTTCCCAGATGATATAGCTTACACAGCTGGTGTGGGACTTAGAATTAATACTCCAATGGGACCATTAAGATTTGACTTTGGATGGCCACTTGGTGACGACGATGTAAGTGGAATGCAGTTCTACTTTAATATGGGACAATCATTTTAATATATAAAAAATAACGTGGGAGGAAAACATGAAAAAATTAACATTATTAGCAATGGCAGTAGTTATGTCAACATCCGCATTAGCTCTAGAAATAGGAGTTGTAAATTCACAAGAATTATTTTACAAATATTCTAAAACAAAGATAATAGATGAGACATTACAAAAGGAAGGGGCTACACTAGATAATACATTAAAACAAAAACAAGTGGAATTAAAGAAATTACAAATAGAGTTAAATTCAAAAGGTGACAAGGCTACAGAAAAAGATAAAAAAATATTTAATGATAAAGTTAAAATACTTGAAAAATTTGTAAAAGATTCAAAAGAAAAAATGACAAAGGAAAGAGATGCAAAAATAGGCGAAGTTGAAGAGATAATGGATAAAGCAATTTCAAAAGTAGCTAAAAACAAAAAATTAGATTACATTTTAGAATCAGGAGCTGTTAAATTTGGTGGAGTAAATGTAACTAAAGATGTTTTAATTGAAATGGAAAAAAGTAAATAAAAAATAATAGGAGGATAACATGAGTTATAAAATAACTGATGTTGCTAATCTTCTTAATTGTGAAATTATGGGAGATGAAAACCTTTTAGTAAAAGGTCTTTCTCCCTTTTTTCAATCAAAAGAAGATGAGTTAACATTTGCAGCAGACGAGAAATTTATACATAAAATATCAGAAATAAAGGCAAGAGTAATAATAGTTCCAGATATTAAATTGCCAGAAAATTCAGGAAAAACCTTTTTAATAGCTAAAAAAAATCCAAGGGAACTAATGCCACTATTACTAGAATTTTTTAAAAAACCTAGGAAAAAAATGGAAAAATTAATAGAAGATTCAGCAAAAATAGGATCTAATGTTGAAATAGCTCCAAATGCCTATATAGGTCACGATGTTGAAATAGGTCCAAACACAATAATATATCCAAATGTAACTATATGTGAAGGTGTTAAAATAGGTAAAGATTCAATAATATATCCAAATGTTACTATAAGAGAATTTTGTGAAATAGGAGAAAGAAATATAATACAAAGTGGAGCAGTAATAGGTGGAGATGGCTTTGGTTTTGTAAAGGTTAATGGAAATAATATAAAAATAGATCAAATAGGAAGAGTAATACTAGAAGATGATGTGGAAATAGGTTCAAATACAACAATTGATAGGGGAACTATAGGGGATACAAGAATAAAAAGATACTCTAAGCTTGACAATTTAATTCAAATTGGTCACAATGTAATTTTAGGAGAAAACTTTTTATCCGCTTCTCAAACAGGAATAGCAGGAAGTACAGAAATAGGAGATAATGTCACAATAGGTGGACAAACAGGAATAGCGGGACATATAAAAATAGCTAAAAATAATATGTTTGCAGCAAGATCAGCAGTAACAGGAAATATAAAAGATGAAAATCAAGTTTTAGCAGGATTTCCAATTGTTAATTTAAGAGAAGATATGAAAATAAGGGCTAGTTTAAAAAAATTACCAGAGGCAATAAAAAAAATAAATAAACTAGAAAAATCTCTAGAAAAGTAATTATTTTAAAAAAATAAAAATAATATTTAAAAAACTGAAAATAGGCTAAAAATAGCCTATTTTTTTAAGATATAACTATTTAATTATATCTCTTTCCGTGGTACAATATATGATATCAAAAAGAAGAGAAGAGGGAAGTATGAAAAAGAGATTATTTTTTAATAAATACGACGAAATGAAATATATTTCTAATCTAGATCTCCTAAGAGTTATGGATAGACTTTTAAGAAGAAGTGGGGTTCCAATAAAGTATACTCAAGGTTTTCATCCAAGACCAAAAATATCTTTAGGAAATCCAATTTCTTTGGGAACAGAGGCCTTTAATGAGCCTATGGATATAGATTTAAAAGAAGAAATGACTAATGAAGAGGTAATGAAGAGATTAAATAGTAAAGAAATATTAGGATTTGAGTTTATTAAGGTAATTGATATAGATGGGAAAACATCAATTGTTCAAGATTATAAGAATATGGAATTTGAAATAGGGGGATTAGGCTCCTCCACTAATAAGTTTATTGAGCTTATATCTCAAGATGAAATTATATTAGTTAAGGAAAAAAAAGGAAAAACAACATCTAAAGATTTAAAACCAAGAATAAAAGAATATAGAATTGTTGGAGAAAAATTAATTTTAGTTTTAGAAAGTATGTCTCCAAACTCATTATTAAAATTATGTGGAATAAAAATAGAAGAGTTAGAAATAAAAAAAATAGGAATGGTTAAATAATAAAGGGGGAAATAAGAATGTTAGATTTAAAATTTATGCGTGAAAACAAAGAAAAAATAGAGGAAATGTTAAGAAATAGGAATAGTAATCTTACTTTAGATGAATTTATAAAACTTGATGAAGAAAGAAGAAAATTATTAACAGAAGTTGAAAATTTAAAAAACAAAAGAAATATAGAATCTATGGAAATAGCTAAATTAAAAAAAGCTAAAGGTGATGCTAGTGAATTAATTAAAGCTATGGGTGAAGTTTCAAAAACAATAAAAGAATTAGATGGAAAATTATCTGAAATAGATGAAAAAATAAAATATATTCAAATGACAGTACCAAATAAATATAATGAATCTGTGCCTATTGGTAAAGATGAAGATGATAATGTTGAAGTTAGAAAATGGGGTACTCCAAAAGAATTTAATTTTGAACCAAAAGCTCATTGGGAAATAGGGGAAAATTTAAATATTCTAGATTTTGAAAGAGGAGCAAAACTTTCAGGTTCTAGATTCGTACTGTATAGAGGATTAGCAGCAAGATTAGAAAGAGCTTTAGTAAGTTTAATGCTCGATATGCATGTGGACGAACAAGGGTATACAGAGCATATAACTCCATTTTTAGTAAATAGAGAAATATGTGAAGGAACAGGTCAACTTCCTAAATTTGAAGATGACATGTATAGAACAGATGACGATATGTTCTTAATTTCAACCTCTGAAATAACAATGACTAATATCCATAGAAAAGAAATATTAGATGAAAAGGATTTACCTAAATACTATACTGCTTATTCTCCATGTTTTAGAAGAGAAGCAGGTTCATATGGGAGAGATGTAAAGGGAATAATAAGAGTTCACCAATTTAATAAAGTAGAAATGGTTAAATTATCTACTCCAGAAAATTCATATGAAGAATTGGAAAAAATGGTAAATAATGCTGAGGATGTATTAAAAAGATTAAATCTTCCTTATAGAGTTATAAATCTATGTACTGGAGATATTGGTTTTGGAGCAGCTAAAACTTATGATCTTGAAGTATGGTTACCTTCTCAAAATAAATACAGAGAAATATCTTCTTGTTCAAATTGTGAAGATTTTCAAGCTAGAAGAATGGGATTAAAATACAGACCAACAGGAAGCAATAAAAGTGAATTTATTCATACATTAAATGGATCAGGGCTTGCTGTAGGAAGAACTTTAGTAGCTATAATGGAAAATTATCAACAAGAGGATGGAAGTTTCATAGTTCCAGAAGCTTTAGTTCCTTATATGAATGGAATAAAAATTGTTAAATAGTCTTTTATTAATTTTATTCATCAGTACTGTATTTATTCAAAATTTAAAGGTAATTTCAATAATATTTCTAATTGTGTTTGTTTTAAATGTTGTTTTAAATAAAAATTTAATAATAAATTTGAAAAAATTAAAAATTTTAGTTTATATTTATATGGTTACTTTTATAATTCAGATTATTTCTCATCAAAATGGGGAAGTTTTATTTAAGGTGTTCAATATATACGTAACTAAGAATGGAGTAATTTATTTCTTAGTTACATTTTTAAGAATAATAAATCTTATGATGATATCATGGCTTGCTAAGGATAGTGGATTTCTAATGAATAAACTAGGTGGATATAGACAAGTTATAGAAAATGTTATCAGATTAATCCCAGAAGTATTTGTGCTTTTTAAAAGAAGATTAAAATTTAAATCATTTTTAAGGTATATTTTGAGAGAAATCAAATTAAAAGATAATTAAAGTTTGATTTTGTTACTAACATTTGATAAAATTATATAGGTAATAATTATTCGAGGAGGATTATAATGGCATATAATTACAAAGATTTAGGTCTTGAAAACACAAAAGCGATGTTTGCAAAAGCAAACAAAAATGGTTATGCAGTACCAGCATTTAATTTTAATAACATGGAACAAATTCAAGCAATAGTTGAAGCTTGTGCTGAAATGGGGTCACCAGTTATATTACAATGTTCTAAAGGGGCAATGGAGTATATGGGGATTACATATGTTGCTATGATGGCTAAAGCAGCAGTTGACTATGTTAAAATGGTAGGATCAGATATTCCTATAGCATTACATTTAGATCATGGGTCAAGTTTTGAAGTTGCTAAATCATGTATTGATAATGGATTTTCATCAGTAATGATAGATGGTTCATCTCTACCGTTCGAAGAAAATATAGAAGAAGCAAAAAAAGTTGTTGAGTATGCTCATAAGTTTGATATAACAGTGGAAGCTGAATTAGGTGTTCTTGCTGGTATAGAAGATGATGTAAAAGCTGAAGAACATATTTATACAGATCCTGACCAAGTGGAGGAATTTGTAGCTAAAACTGGAGTGGACTCATTGGCAATAGCTATAGGGACTTCTCACGGAGCTCACAAGTTCAAACCAGGTGATGATCCTAAATTAAGACTAGATATATTGAAAGAATGTGAAGTAAGAGTTCCTGGGTTCCCTATAGTGTTACATGGTTCTTCAGCAGTTCCTGCTAAATACGTACAAATGATAAAAGAATTTGGAGGAACTATAAAGGATGCAATTGGTATTCCTGATTCTGAATTAAGAAAGGCTACAAAATCATCAGTAGCAAAAATAAATGTGGATACTGATGGTAGATTAGCATTTACAGCTGGAACTAGAAAAGCAATGCATGAAAATCCAGGTCAGTTTGATTTGAGAAAATATTTAGGACCAGCTAAAGAAGAAATGAAATCTTACTATAAAACTAAAATAGTTAATGTTTTTGGTTCTGAAGGAAGTTATACTAAATCAAAATAAATGTATTGAAGAAATAAAAAAGAATATCCCTTGGGATATTCTTTTTTTAGTTTTTTATTTTATTATTATATAATATCTAAAGGGATATCATTTTCAACTAAATTTTCAAAACTTTCTCTTTTTATAGATAGTTGTGATTTTGAATCTTTTACAAATACAACAGCAGGTCTTACAAGTTTATTATAATTATTAGACATAGAATAACCATAAGCTCCAGTTGTTGAAACTAAAATTAAATCGTTATAATTAGTTTTAGCTAACTTACAATCTTTAACAATTAAATCTCCAGATTCACAACATTTACCAGCAATGGTAGCTATCTCAGTTAAAGGTTCATTTAATTTATTAGCAACAACTGCTTCATATTTAGCTTGGTAAAGGGCAGGACGTATATTATCACTCATTCCACCATCTATAAAGACATACTTAAGTCCACTAAATGTTTCCTTTGTTGATCCAACTGAGTATAAAGTGCTTCCAGCATTACCTATAATACTTCTTCCTGGTTCAATTGTAACTTTTTCCAAAACAATCTTTTCCTTCATTGAAGTTTCTTCAATGTGTTTAATCATTTCATGCATAAATTTTTTAATATTTATTTCAGTATCTTCTTTAGTATAGTAAACTCCAAATCCTCCACCTAAATTTATTTGAGGAATTTTAATATTTAAAGTTTCAGATGCTTTTTTTAGAAATTTAATCATAACTTCAATTCCTTCAAGGAAGGCTTTAGTATCAAAAATTTGAGACCCAATATGGCAATGAAAACCAAGTAAGTTTAAATTTTTGTTATTGGAAATCTCTTTAATAGTATTAAAAATTTTATCATCAAAAATTGATTCTCCAAATTTAGAGGAATGTTTAGATGTTTTAATGTATTCATGAGTATGTGCATCTATTCCAATATTTAGTCTAAGCATAACATCCATAGTTTTATTTTCTTTTTCACAAATGTTACTGAGATTTTTAATTTCATCAATGCTATCTAATATAACACTTCCAATATTATAGTCAACACACATCTTAAGCTCTTCAATAGATTTATTATTTCCATGCATATGGACTTTATTCATAGGAAAATTACTAGCATGGATAGTATAAAGTTCCCCACCAGATACTGCGTCCATACTTAAATCATACTTATTTACTAGTTGGCAAATTCCCTTTGATAAAAAAGCTTTAGATGCATAAACAATTTCAGTTTCAAAAAAATTACTTTTAAAATTCTCCTTATAACTTAAAATATTGTTTTCAACTAGTTGTTGATCTATTATGTATAGAGGAGTTTTATATTTCTGAGCTAATTTTTTAACAGAAATTCCTCCTATTTCAAGTATACCATTGTTATTGTTCATAGTACCAAAATATCTCATAAAATACCTCCATAAAAAATTGTTACAATATTATATATTAAAAAAAGGAAATAGTAAAGGAATAAAATTAGTCAGTTATTTTTTTCCCAATATAAAGAATTAAAGCATTTATAAAGAAGGCTGAAATAGATATATAATTTCCAATATCTCCCCCATATTTTTTTCCAATTAATGCGATTATTCCACCAGATAAAATAGCTATAATAACAACTTTTTCTTTAACTCTAAAGCCAAATAATCCTGCAAAAGTTGGTATTATAAAGGCTCCAGAATAAATAGCTAAGGCTGATAATAAAGTAGAAAGTATATACTTCATTTTAATAGCAATTAATAGAGAAAATACTCCAAAAATAACAATAAATATTCTAGTGAAAAAGATAGACTTTTTATTATGTAAATCTTTAGTAAATACCTGTGTGAAAAGTGACGCTGCTGTTAGCAAAGTTGTGTCAGCAGAAGATATTACAGCTGATAATAAAGAAAAATAAAGAGTAATAGATATTATATTTGGCAATTTATTTTTAGCTATTAATAGTAAAATTGAATTATTAGCAATATTTATATTACTAAAACTATCTTGTCCGTATATCCCTATTCTAGTTAAAATATAAGCAAGGGGTAATAAAACAGCAACAGTTATAATTATAGATTTTTTCATAACATTCTCATCTTTGGCACAAAAAAGCCTAGAATAAATATCAGGACCAACTACAAAGGTTGTAGAGTATGATAATATCATAACTAATATATCCATAGATGTAAATGTATTGTTAATAAGAGGCAAAGGATTTATAGTTATAGGCCGAGGAGCAATATAAATATAAGTTGCAACAATACCTAAAATAATAAATAATAATTGAATAAAATCAGTTTTTATAATTGAAAGTTGTCCTCCAAGTATAGTATAAATAATAAAAACAACTCCACTAATAATAACTCCACTAGTATAATTAAATGTAGTTAATATTGAAATAATTTTAGCAGCTCCCATAATTTGTGAAGCAACTATTCCTGTCCAAGCTACTGGAATAAGAAGAGATGACAGTTGCTTAACATTATTTCCATAAAATTCTCCTAACATTTCTGGCAAATTAAATCCTTTAAAATCTTTAATATGATTTATGAGAGGATATAATAGAGTCATACCAAGAGCGGCACATAAAAGTAGCCAAGAACCAGCCCATCCCTTTAAGTAAGCAAAATTTACACTTCCTATTATAGCTGAACTTCCCAGTACAGAAGCAAGTAAACTTCCAGAAACTTGAAGTACTCCAGCTTTTTTTCCAGCAATAAAAAAATCTTTGTTGTTTTTTATTTTCTTAAATGAATTAATTCCAATAAGAATAACAATAACAAAATAAATCATTAAAATAAACTCTTTCATTTTTTTCTCCTTTATAAATTAAAATCAACTAATATTCTACTTTTTATTTAGAAAAAAATCAAATTTAATTTTAAAATTTTTTTCATTTTTTATTTTATTTTTTTAATATTTAAAAAAAACAAATCGCTTACGCTTGGTATATTTTGAATTGAAACAGTACAATTTAATGGACAAAACACTGATATAGTATTATTTATTTAAAAAAATAAGTTGAAATTATATAGAAATATGATATAATTATCTTGTAAGGAAAAAAATTAACAACCCCATACTCCCTACTTTAAATAGCTGTTATTGTCTCGCCCACAATATAAAAGCTACTTAATTTTTATGAAACAGAGGAGCATTTATAAATGCTCCTCTGTTTTTATTATAAAATAATATTTTTTTCTTTAGAAAAATATTTGTAAAATATAAAACTACAAAGGGGTAGTAACCACAAATAAAAAGCAAATGGGATAAATTTAACACTTCCTATTCCAAGCATTGTACAAGGAACATAGCAAGCAATATTCCAAGGTATAACTGGTGCTAAAACAATTGCAGTATTTTCTAAATCCTTTGCAAATTCTATTCTAGGTATTTTTTTCTTGTCATAAACTTCTTCCATTATTTGTTCGGTCATAATAACAGCTATAGTTTGATTAGCTCCAACCATTGAAGTTATAAGACTTATAAAAATAGAATGGGAAAATAAATTTGATCTAGTTTTAATATTTTTTATTTTTGATTTAATAAATTGCATAATTTTTAATTGTTCAAACATTCCAACAAGGGAACAAGAAATTATAATCAAAAAGCCAGCATTGACCATTGAAATAATACCTCCGCCTTTTAATATTTTTTCAAGTGGTGTTTTATCAAATTTATAGAATCCAAATAATATATAATTAATTATTTTTAGAAAGGATTCTTTTTGAATGAAAAAAGCAACAGTAGAAGCAATAACAATACTTACTCCCATGGATATTTTTACATTTATTTTAAGAAAAGAAAAGATAATTATGGAAACAATTGGAAAAAATATACTTAATGACTTTAAATTGTAAGAATTAAAGATTAAAGTTGATAGGTGACTTTCAGCAGTATTTAAAACATATTTTTGAGATAATAGAAAATATGCAAGGCACGTTATAAGAAAGGGTATAATCATTGACTTTACCATATTTTTTAAATTATCATAGATGTTGACTGAAGTTAAAGAAGCTATTAAATTACAACTAGAAGATAAAGGAGACCATCTATCTCCAAAATATATTCCTGAAAGAATTGTAGCTCCAACAATATTTGGATTTAAATTTCCACTTCTAGCAATTGCCATGAGAGCAACTCCTATTGTACTTGCAGCTCCAAAAGAACTTCCCAAAAAGAAAGAAACAAAGCAACTTATTAAAAAGGAAAATAGTATAAAAATTTTAGGATTAATAAATTTTATCCCATAATAAACTATTCCTGGAATAGTTCCAGAAGCAATCCAACTAGATGTAAGGGCTCCAACAAAAATAAAAATAAATAGTACAACTTTAGATTTGCGGCTATATTCAAAAGAAATATTAATTATTTGATTTATTGAAGTTCTTTTAGTAAGAGCAAGTAAAACAAAGATTAAGTAAACAGCTAGAACCACTATCCCAAGTGTGAATTTAAATTTTAGCATATAGGTTAAAATTAATGAAATTATCCCAAAATAAGTTATTTTTTTCATGTTACCTCCAAATAGATTTTAATTATATTAAGATTATATATTATTAAAGGTATTAAGTAAAATTCTTTTTATTTGAAAATAATTCAAAAAAAATAAAATATAAGAGCCAAGGGAGAGAATGTTTATCTATCCCTTGGCTCTTATGAATTTTTAAAAATTATAGAAATTTAATTCCACTTTTTTCATAATGATCAATCATTTCCTTTGGCCAAACAGATGCTTGAACTTCTCCAATATGAATTTTTTCTAAGAAGAATAAACAAATTCTAGATTGTCCAATTCCTCCACCGATTGTATAAGGTAATTCTTTGTTAAGAAGAGCCTTATGGAAAGGTAGTTCTCTTCTATCTTCAGATCCAGCTATAGTAAGTTGTTTTGCAAGAGATTCTTCACTAACTCTAATACCCATAGAAGTTAATTCTAAGGCACATTGTAATGGTTCATACCATACAATTAAATCTCCATTTAAATCCCAATCGTCATAGTCAGGTGCTCTACCATCATGTTTTTTACCAGATTTCAAAATTTTACCTATTTGAGAAATGAAAACAGCTTTATGATCTTTAGCAATAACATTTTCTCTTTCTTTAGGTGTTAAATCAGGATAAGCATCTTCTAATTCTTGAGAAGTGATAAAAAATATATCTTCAGGTAATTTTTCACTAAGAAGAGGATATTCTCTATTAATATATTTTTCAGTTTTTTGAAGTGATCTGAAAATACGTTTAACTATTTTTTTCAAAAATTCTAAGTTTCTTTCTTCTTTTTTTATTATAAGTTCCCAGTCCCATTGGTCAACATAAATAGAATGTAAAGGATCTAATTCATCTTCATCTCTTCTAATAGCATTCATATCAGCATAAAGCCCAGCATGCATAGGAAATTCATATTTTTTTAATGCCATTCTTTTCCATTTTGCTAAAGAATGAACAACAGAGAATTCTCCAGGAATAGTTTTAATATCAAAACCTACAGGCCTTTCATATCCGTTTAGGTTATC
>Ga0172377_10000681_pt1 | contig 32717 bp, 25 predicted proteins | sample Pumphouse3metaG_FD_119749 | JGI IMG/M metagenome (GOLD analysis project Ga0172377, IMG submission 119749) | Leachate microbial communities from a municipal landfill in Southern Ontario, Canada - Pumphouse #3 metaG | ecosystem: Engineered > Solid waste > Landfill > Unclassified | place: Canada... | reverse complement strand
TTCGCTAAGGGATCATACATGAGATTACCTTCTTTATCGGAGATTTCCGGGATTATTATATCATATTCTTGGTTTTTTCGGTCATAAAGCATATAATAATATTAAGGAATAAACAAGAAGAAGGTATCAAAAATGTTACGAGACGATATCATCGAACTAAAAAAAGCCAAAGATGCGATTATATTGGCACACTATTACCAAGATGCCGAAGTACAAGATATTGCCGATTATGTCGGCGATTCTTTAGAACTGTCACGAATCGCAGCGAAAACATTGGCAAAAATCATTGTTTTTTGTGGTGTTAATTTTATGGCTGAAACCGCAAAGATACTATCTCCAGATAAAAAAGTACTTTTACCGGTTCAAGAAGCTAAGTGCCCGATGGCAATGATGATCTCCCCAAAAGAACTGGAAGCATATAAAAAAGATCACCCGGATCGAGTAATTATCTGCTATGTCAATTCCTACGCAGAAATTAAGGCGATGTCAGACATCTGTGTCACGAGTTCCAATGCCGAGAAAATCATCATGGCATACAAAGATCGGCCGATGCTCTATATTCCTGATAAAAATCTGGGAATGTATTTAAAAGACAAATATCATCTGGATATTGATTTGTGGCATGGATTTTGTTGTATTCATAACCGATTAACCGTTAAAATGGTTAATGATATGAAAATTAAACATCCCAACGCTTTGGTTTTGGTGCATCCAGAAGCTCCGTTATCAGTAATCAAAGTTGCTGATTTCGTGGGCAGTACCAAGCAGATTATCGAATATGCTTCGCAATCTTCAGCAGTGAACTTTATTATTGGTACCGAAAAAGGTATTCTTCATCCCTTGGAAAAAGCAAATCCTAAAAAAGTTTTTCATATCCTAACGCCTGATCTTGCTTGTTATGACATGAAACTTACAACTATCGAAGATGTCTATCGTTCTTTAAAAAATGAAAACTTTGAGATTACCGTTCCCGAAGCAATCCAAAAAAAAGCTTATGAGTCATTACGGAAAATGTTGGAGATGAGTTAATATGGATATAAAAACAGACGTTTTGATTATTGGCTCCGGGTTAGCAGGCTTATTTACGGCATTGAATATCTCGGCAGACACGCAAATCGTTCTATTGGCAAAACAGACATTAATCAATTCCAATTCAATGCTTGCTCAAGGCGGCATAGCTGCTGAGTTAAATGACGATGTTATGTTGCATGCCAGTCATGTTGAGGATACCATGAAGGCCGGGTCATATCTTAATGATTTGCATGCGGTTCAAGTTCTTGTTGACAATGCGGATGATGCCATTAAAAAACTCATGACTTTCGGAGTTGAATTTGATCGAGGAACTGATGATGAAATTTTACTAACTAAAGAAGGCGGGCATAAATATCGGCGGATAATACATTCCGGTGGTGATGCCACTGGTTTTAGAACCACTAAAAGTCTAGTTGATATTCTTTATCAGCATCCGAATATTACCGTGTTAGAGCATACTATGGCAATCGATTTATTGAAAGATAGTACTGGTATTTGTTCGGGGGCTACCGTCTTGTCTGAAGACGTAGGATACTATGCTATTTATGCCAAAAAAACCGTTTTAGCGACTGGGGGTATCGGCTCTGTCTATAATGCGACAACCAATGACCTATCCGCCACAGGTGATGGAATCGGACTTGCCAATCGAATTGGTGCTGAAGTCAAAAATATGGAGTTTGTTCAATTTCATCCAACCGCTTTTTTTGTTGATGAAGGCAAATCCCGACAAAGATTTTTGATATCAGAAGCAGTACGGGGTGAAGGCGCAACCCTGTTGAATGTTCAGAAAGAACGATTCATGGGAAAATACGCTCCTGAGTTGATGGAGCTTGCACCTCGTGATATTGTATCACAAGCAATTTATCGCGAAATGTATGACACATGGACTGATCATGTTTTTCTTGACACCACGCATATGGACCCTAAATTTTTAGAAAAGCGGTTTCCTACGATTTTTCAGAAATGTAAAGAGCATGGTATAATTATGGGTATTGACTTAATCCCCGTTGCCCCATGTGAACATTTCATTTGCGGAGGTATCTCTGCTGATTTAAAAGGGGAAACAACGGTTAAGAATTTATATGCTGTCGGTGAATGTGCCAATACCGGTGTACATGGCGCCAACAGATTAGCATCCAATTCGCTTTTGGAATGTGCCGTCTTTGGATTGGCGATCGCTAAAGAAGTCGATCGAACGCTTAAGAATGATTTGATTTCAATCATTGAATACCAAAACGATTTGCCTTCTTATAATTATAACTATAAACCGATTCGCAGAAAAATCGGTAATTACATGGATGAGCACGTAAGTATTGTTCGAAACACCGATGGATTAAAATTGACGATTGAAGTGATTGATATAATTTACAATGATTTAATAAAATACCCGAATATGACAAAAACATACTATGAGACCCTCAACTTGGCAACCACAGCAAAAATCATTACTACCCAAGCATTGGCACGAAAGGATAGCATCGGATGTCATCTCCGAATAAGATGATGAAAGCTAATTACCATACTCATATGTATCTATGTCGTCACGCTGAAGGCACAGTAGAAGATTATATCAAAAAGGCAATAGCGGTGGGTTTGAAAACAATCGGGATGTCTGATCACGCACCTTTCGAAGAATTGAAAGACAGAAGCATTCGCATGCAACCAAATGAATTGCCAATCTATATTCATGAATGCGATGAGGCTATCAAAAAATATTCAGATCGAATTAAAATCCTCAAAGGTTTGGAAATTGAATATTTTGTTAATCACGAGCAATACTACATAGATTTAAAAAAGCAATTTGATTTCTTATCATTAGGGCAACATTATATTGCATTAGGTGAAAATACAACGAATTTGAAATCGAGTTACATACTGTCAAAACCAGAAGAGTTAGAAAAATATGCAAACACACTTGTCAAAGCGATGGCATCAGGACTATTTAAATTTGTCTGTCATCCCGATCTAATGTTATTCGGATATGGAAGCTTCGATAACATAGCAAAAAAATATTCGGAACAAATAATTGACGCGGCTGTCAATTATAACATCCCCCTTGAAATTAATGCCAATGGAATTCGACGAGGCATATATCGATATCCAGAAGGAGAAAGATATATCTACCCACGTTGGGAATTTTGGAAACTGGTAAAAGGGCGAAATGCAAAAGTAATCATATCCTCCGATGCGCATCATCCGGACTTGTTGGCTGATGAGGCGATTGAGCTGGCATATAAATTTGCGGCCGATCTTGAAATCGAAGTAGAAGATGAATTGGAATTTTAGGAGTACTGTTAAAAAACGGTACTTTTTTTTATTTTCCGAAATTGCCACAGGCTGTCTTTTTGCCTTGTAAAGGGGTAAATATACTACCCCATGGGAAAAAACGCAAAATTTTGGCAATTTTTCGTGATGAAACACGACGGAAGAGCAAATTGACGAAAAAGCTAAATGTATCGTACTCATGGTCAAATAAAGAGCATGTTTATAAGAGAAGAAGTGGCATCTGTTGCGGAGAACAACACGCCATTTTTTCGATTTGAATACGTTTTGTGGACAAAAATTCAACTTTAGAAGAAGCGGGTTAACTACCTATAATATATATTATGATAACTAACTATAAATAACTACGATTGGCCATTAATTAAGACAATGTTGATATGTTAAAAAGCTGTATATGTTCTTATTCCGCTAAAATACGCCCGCAAAATGAGCGTCCCTTAAAACTATGATAAAATTGTCGGGGAGTAACACCCAATATTCGTTTCTGTTTGATCGATGTTTAGACCTATCTTTAAATTGATGTGATATAATATACATGTTATTGCTGTATAACAATATTGGGAGGACCTTTTATGGGCAAAGTTGCTTTACTATTTACTGGTGGTACTATATCAATGAAAATTGATGAGGGCAATCACTCTGTGGTTCCAGCACTTACCGCGAAAGATATCATGTCAAATCTCTGGAATTCCGATTTATACAATCAACTTGAGATTATTGAATTTAGTGAATTGCCTAGTCCTTCGATAACTCCAAGACTAATGTTGGAACTCTCTTTAGCTATTAAAAAGCTATTTGAACGCGATGAAATTGATGGCGCTGTAATCATCCATGGGACCGATACTTTAGAAGAAACGGCATACTTTATGGATCTAGTCATTAATTCTCCTAAACCGATTGTTGTCACTGGTTCGATGAAATCTTCATCAGAACTAGGGTTTGATGGAATCAATAATTTAGTTTCTTCTATCTTAGTTGCCAAATCCCCAAAGTCGAAAAACAAAGGAACGCTAGTTGTTCTTAACGATCAAATTAATGCTGCTAGTGAAGTAACTAAAACCAATACGTTGACACTGGATACTTTTAAATCAATGGACTTTGGACCTTTAGGAATTGTTGATTGCAAAGAAGTTATTTTTTATCGGACTGTCAATTATTCGAAAAGACATATTCCCACTGATGCTATTGAGGAAAATGTTCATCTTATTAAAGTATGTTCCGGAATGGATTCTTCCTTAATCAATTATATGATTAATACTCTTCATGCCAAAGGAATTATCCTTGAAGCTCTTGGAAGAGGAAATGTGCCACCTATGATGCTTGAAGGAATCAATAGTGCAATCAAAAACAATATTCCCATTGTAATCTGTTCGCGTTGTCCTTCGGGAAGAGTGTTAGATACTTATGGGTATCTAGGTGGAGGAAAAAACCTCACAGATATTGGATGTATTCTTGCTCCTAATCTTAATGGTCAAAAAGCAAGAATCTTGCTGATGCTAGCTTTAACAATAACGAATGATCATCAATTCATAAAAAGCACTTTTGAAAAATAAAAAAAGAAAGTTGTCGTAATGACAACTTTTTTTGTGACTTCTTCTCTTTGTGCCGTATTATTTTAGCATCATTCTCAAAGCATCTTTGATCAGTTCGTTGGTTTTTTTACTTGTATCAAGTTTGGGAAGAATTTTTTTTATTTCCTTGGCGTTATAACCTAACGCTTGCAAGGCATCGTCGACTTCAGATAGAGAGTCTATTTTTGCTAAGGGGATAACCGTAACATCAATTTTACCTTGTAAATCAAGAATAATTTGTTGGCTTGCTTTAGGACCGATACCGGGGAACTTTTGCAAGTATTTTGCATTTCCGGATTCAATAGCATTCGCAATTTCTTCAACTGATCCGGCCGCGAGAATCGCGTTGGCACTTTTTGGACCAATTCCGTTGACGCTGATCAATTTTAAAAATAGTTCTTTTTCTTCACATGAACTGAAACCGTATAAACTAATTTCATCTTCAGCGACCTTTTGGTATATATATAAAGTCGTTTCTTTGGCAATGGTAAATAAATATGGGTTTGGTGTTAAAAGATGAAATCCGATGTCGTTTACTTCAAGGGTGACATAATTTGAACGAATTTCCGTAATCGTGCCTTTTAGATAGCTGTACACATTATCACCTCGTCATTTACATTTATCATTATATCATTATCGTTTTTAAGAATCCACATAAATTCAAAGAGAGCTTCTTCTACTATTTGATTTTGTTATATATATTTTTAAAAAGAGATTCAATTTTGATGAATAAATGGAATTAATAATTATAAAATATAGTTATTTATAAAGAGTAATAATCGGATGAACGGATAAAACCCTTATTATTAATACCTTCTGAAGTAAAAAAGTGACCACACATAAAACACACGAAAATAGCTATTAAAGCATAATTAATAAACAATATAAAAACATAAATAAAACACAATTATTTTTTAAATATTTTGTGCTATTTTTCGTATCGAATAGCATTTTACCGCTTTTAGCTTAAAAAAAGACGATAATTCGTCATTTTTTTTGATATACAATTGTCTGAATATGGTCGTTGTATATAATGTCCAAGCCATATTTTGCTGCAATATATAAAAGTGATTGATCGGAAAAAAAACAATAATGAGTTATATCACGAATATACCACCAATTATTTAGCTCTTTCGGAACGAATTGCGTTTTGATTGCTAAATATCCGTTTTTTTTGATAAGCTGACATAAATTGGTAAATTCGATTTCAGGATTTTGAAAATGCTCTACTACTTCGACTAGGGTCACTAAATCATATTGCTTTTCTAAAGCTAGTTTGTCGCTATGGTAATACAAATCATACATTGATACTCGGTATCCTGCATCAGCAAGCCTTGTGCCTAAATAACCTATGCGTCCGCAACCATAATCAAGAACAGTAATGACGTTTTGTAAAGGGATAATTGCTAATGCAATGAAATCATTAATTGATTTCAGGTAGCCTGCATCGGGGTTAGTACTATGCTTATCGTATCTTTCTTTCTCTTGATTAGCGTTTTGAAAATAGATATAATTCTTGAATACCAAGCCGCAGTTTTGACACTTGTGCAGTTCGAAACCGTTATTATTGCATGTTAAGGATGGAAAGCCACAAAGTGGGCATTTAGTCGATAAATTCAAATTCATAATCGACAATCCGCACCGTATCACCATTTTTGATGTTAATTTTTCTTAGTTCATCATCAACGCCCATTTGTCGCAAACAACGAGCAAGATGTTTAATTGATTCCTCATTGCCAAATCTTGTCTTTTGAAACATCCTGGTAATTCTCGGACCGAATGCTTCAAAAACATGTTCGCTCAGTTGGCGGACGGTAAAACCTGGATCAGCTGGGTTAAAATCGTAAAGAACCTCATCGGGAATCTCGCTATCTTCATAGATGTTAAATAATGGAGTTTTGTTTAGCAAATCAATGATGGCATGTAATAACGGTTTCAAACCGGTTTTAGTAAGCGCGGAAATGGGAATGATTTTGATTTCATTTCCCATCTGCGATTGAAGTTCTTTTAAGCGCTCATCAGCTTTAGGGGTATCCATTTTATTAGCCACAATTATTTGCGGTCTTTGGCTCAATTGATACCGGTACTCAGCGAGTTCGTGATTGATTGTCAGATAATCATCATAAGGATCGCGACCAGAGGCTTCGGAAATGTCAATAATATGAACAATGACTCGGGTTCTTTCAATATGTCGCAAAAATTGTAGCCCAAGACCGACTCCTTGACTCGCGCCTTTGATGATTCCTGGCATATCAGCCATGACAAAACTGCGGATACCTTCAACATCGACTACACCTAAATTTGGCACAAGCGTAGTGAACGGGTAATCGGCAATCTTCGGTTTGGAACCAGATACAACGCTAATTAATGTTGATTTTCCAACACTTGGGAAACCAATAAGACCAACATCAGCTAATAGTCTCAGTTCGATCCTGAGGTTGCGAGTGATACCGGGTTCACCGTTTTCTTGAATATAAGGAGCTTGATTGCGTGAAGTGGCAAAGTGAGTATTTCCGCGTCCACCTTTGCCGCCTTTGGCGATGATACTCTCTTGGTTGTGCTTAGTCAGATCACATAGTATAGCGTTCGTTTCTTCATCATATACAATCGTTCCAACAGGGACGGGGATAATGACATCGGCACCATCTGCACCAGTCATGTTTTTTGATCCACCATTATCACCGGCGTCAGCGATAATTCGTTTTTGATAACGCAAATCTAATAGGGTTGACAAACCTTCATCAGCACGGAAAATGACGCTACCACCTTTGCCACCATCACCACCGTAAGGACCGCCCATCGGGACGTACTTTTCTCTTCGCCAGCCGATGATTCCATCGCCACCCTTGCCAGATTTAACCATTAATGTAACTTCATCGACAAACATTACATTCACATCCCATCGACCACAGCTTGTTATCTGCTGGTCTTAAGCAAAATACTAATTTTTTTCAAAAACTAATTCGAACGCATCGCGATTGATTGCGGTTAGATATCCTGATTCTTTAAAACCAAAAGCAAGTAATATCTTTTTCATGCGGATATTATCCGGATGCGTATCAACTTTTATCGAGTCATAACCGTTCTTAGAAATATAATCAATGGCAAATTGTATTAAAACGGTTCCGATCCCTTTTCCTAAATATCCAGGATCAACCATCATTCGATGAATTACTTGAGAGTGAGTACAACGCCAAGTAATGGTTTGATATGTTTCATCGTCGATATCGAGAAGCGAAATTGAACCAACGATGTTTCCCGCGATTTCACAGATATATAACCCGTTTTTTTTAAGATCATTTGCAAAATGTTGACGAGTTGGATATATATTAGACCATTGATCAATCCCGTGTCGGTGAAGGTTATCAGCGACCATGCGAGCCATTTTGTCTAAAATATCTAAATCATCGTTATTGGCTTTGCGAATCATATTTGCCTCCAAAGTTAATTGGTGATTTCCCGAGTTCCGTCGGAAGACTTGGCAATATATACTTCCGCATCGATTCCGAATGTTGTTTTATATTGAGCAATTACGTTTGCTTGGAATTGGTAAATGTCGGTATATTTAACAATATTAACAGTACATCCGCCAAATCCAGCTCCGGTCATTCGTGAACCGATACTTCCATTTTCTAAAGCAACATTAACAAGATAATCCAGTTCTGGACAAGAGACTTCATAATCATTAGATAGTGACCAATGTGAGGCAATCATTGCTTCTCCAAAAGCGTGAAGATCACCGGCTAAAAGCTGGTGATTCGCATTAATCGTTCTAGCATTCTCAGTCACGGCATGTTTTACACGACGATATAGAACCGTGTCGAAAAGAAAAATCGCATACTTTTGGAACTGCTCTTCATTAAGGTCGCATAATTCACTAATTGGCAAATATCTTTGAAGAATTTTTTTGGCAGCATCACATTCCAAGCGGCGTTCATTATATTTCGAATCAATTAATCCTCGCTTGACATTAGAATTGACAATCACAAAGGCATATTTTGGTTGCTTCAAAGGAACATAAGTGTATTCAAGGGTGATACAGTCTAATAATAAAGCATTATCAGCTTTTCCGTGGGCAATTACGAATTGATCCATAATACCGCAGTTGACGCCGATATATTCATTTTCGACTTTTTTACAAAGGATTGCTAATGCTTTTTTGCTCATACCTAGATGAAAAAGCTCGTTCATCATTACGGCAATCAACAGTTCTATTGAGGCGCTCGATGATAAACCGGCACCGTTAGGAAGATCGCCGGTAATCGCGATATCAAATCCCGAAGTAATCGGTTTTTTTTCTTGTAGTAATTCGCGAATGACTCCCTTTACATAATTTGCCCATAAATGAGCATCCTGGTATTCTAAATTATCGATTGAGACTGATATAATTCCCGCTGAAGCAAAATTCTCTGAATATAAGTTGATAAGTCGATCGGTTCTTAAAGTGATTGCTCCATAAGTGCCGATATTCAAAGCGCACGGAAAAACAAACCCGCCGTTATAGTCGATGTGTTCGCCAATCAAATTTACACGTCCGGGAGAGAAAAACAACCTTGGAGAAGTTTTAGTGCCAAAGATTTTGGCATAAAGTACTCGAATTTTATTCTTCATGACTACTCCTTATACTACAGAATGATTATAACGCAAAATCACGGATTATGCAATTATCTCAACAGATACACTTGATAAAAAAAACAGGTCGTCGACCTGTTTTATTCCTGCGGGTATACGGATGCTTGCTTTTTATCTTTGCCAAGACGTTCGAACTTTACAATGCCGTCTATCGTGGCGAATAAAGTATCATCTTTACCGATGCCGACGTTCGTTCCAGCGTGAATCTTAGTCCCGCGTTGACGGAAGATAATCGATCCAGCAGTACAAACTTGTCCATCCGATAACTTAGCTCCTAAACGTCTGCCAGCGGAATCACGACCGTTTTTTGTCGAGCCGACACCTTTTTTCGAAGCCATAAACTCTTGTATATTCAGATTGAATACCATAGGTAACACCTCCAAATTGGTTTAATTGATAATTACAGATTAATTTCGTTAATAGTCAACTTAGTATATGGTTGACGATGGCCGTTTTTCTTGTGATAGTGTTTTTTTGGTTCGTATTTAAAAACGATGATTTTTGACCCTTTTCCGTGTTTGTTAACGGTTGCTGTAACCGTTGCACCTTTGATAAAGGGTTTGCCAATCTTGGTTTTTTCGCCACCGACCATCAAGATTTTGTCAAAAGTATAGGTTGATTCGACTTCAACGTCGAGTAACTCAACGTAGATTTCTTGCCCAACCTCGACCCGTAATTGCTTCCCACCGGTTTCAATGATTGCGTACATATGCGCACCTCCTCATATTGATAAGACTCGCCATCATGGTAACATTTCTGTGTTTGAGACCATTGCTGAGCGGTATGCTTTGCATACGTGAGTATTATACATTATTCGCGAGTTCAAGTCAATAAAATTCTCTTGCAATTCTTTTATTGTTTTATAGCCGGATTATCGACATTCATTACGATTTAATATCGAGATTATTTACTCAAAGTATAATGTTTTTTAACCAGTAAATTTTACCATAATTATTAATAATTACTCAGTAAACGAAAAAAAACAGAATCCATAACATCTAAAATATGCCTCTGGTTTCTGTTTTATTGTTTCTAATTACAAAAAGTAATTAAATAGAAGCTTATTATTAAACTTCAACGATGGGACTTTTTGGCGGTTGAGCTGCTTCATAGATTTCATCATAATATAGCATTTGCGCCGTTGAATGTTTAGGAATGATCCACAGCCATAATATACATGCAGTAAACAAACCGATGAAATACCAACCCACATAACTGAGATCAAGCATAAACAAGTCCATCTTGTGCCCTTTCATCAGGTCTGCAGATTTTTGTAAAGCATCTGCGGGTTTTAAGCTAGGTTCTTTATGGATGAGATAAAATGCCATCGAATACGAGTAAGCTTTGATAATTCCAGGGATTATTAACAAGAGAGTATATAATATCACCCAGAGGAGTCTCAATAAATACAATACTAAATTGCGAAGATAATTTTCTTTGTATCCAACAAGAAGAATTTCTTTTAAATCAGAATCTTTTCCATCTACGACATTTCGCCAAAGGACAACAAAGGCAAACGACATGCCGGCCATGATGGCGATATCAACGATACTACCAATGGTCATCCATGCTCCTTTTGAAAAGATGCCGGCAATGATTCCGTTTAGAAAAATAAAAACCAACAAAATCAAAATAACATTTTTGTTCTTGTCAACCATCAATCTTTTTGCCTGTTCTTTGTATTCACTTCGATTTTTAAGAATGATCACCAATCCCCCTTTTTTTTAATCATATCGCAAACATCAATAGTAATCAATATCTTTCTAAATATTTTATTATTAAATTTGAATAATATGATAGAATATATCTGGTTGGTGATCATATGAAAAGCGAATACATTATCTTGATTGTCATCGGTGGATTATTTATCTACTTTTTGATTTCATACTTTATTTATCGGCGCGTTTTTCGAACCGATAATTCAAAACAGCCTTCGGGACTTGTCAATCAAGAAGCTCCTTTTTTCTCTTCATCATGGCAATGGTATATGAATATCCCCAAAGAAACAATCTCGATTCACTCTTATGATAACGTTAAATTATCCGCTGTGTACATTCCCAGTTATGATGAGAAGTCTAATAATATTGCTATCCTGTGCCATGGTTACCATTCTTTGAATTCCGATATGGCTGTCATTGCCAAAATGTACTCAGAGCTCGGATTTCGGATTTTAATGCCGGATGCTCGGGGACACGGATTATCAAAAGGGGTTTTCTCGAGTTTTGGACATTACGAACGATATGACTTGAAACGTTGGATTCAGTATATACTAAGAACACATGGGGCAACGGACAATATTTTATTGCACGGAGTATCCATGGGAGCTGCGACTGTTCTTTTATCAACCGGCATGGAATTGCCAACTAATGTTAAAATGGTGGTTGCGGATTCCCCTTTTACCAACGGGCTTAGCTTGTTATCTCGATCGCTGAAACCAAGGATTTTAAATATTTTTATCCCCGGTATTTCTGCCATCACCTATTATTTACATCGCTTCGTTCCCGGACAAATAAATGTTGTCAAAGCGGTAAAGAAAGCCAAGATTCCCATATTTATTTTTCATGGTGAACAAGATACGGTTTGCCCGATATCGATGTCGAGAAAGTTAATATCGCTATCACAAGCGCCCTTTAAAGAACTATATCAAATTCCAAAAGCTAAGCATGCCGAGGGCTATATTATTGACAAATTAGGAATCGAACTGCGTTTACAAGCGCTGATTAGTACGTATTTTATCTTACCCAAGAACGCTATCCAAAAAAAGAAATGAGCTTGAAAAAGCTCATTTTTTATTTTTGATTTTGCTTAATTTTGACGTTTTCAAGTAAACGCGGGCTTCATAAGGCTTGAGAACATTCAAGTCATTCGACTCCGGATAATTTGCTAATAACAACTGTGCGTTTTCATATTCAAAATCGACATTGATTTTTAAAATCTTATTGGAAAAATTACATAAAACCAACATTTGTTTGCCTTCATAGTCGCGTTTGAACGCATAGAGTCGTTTATTCTTAAAATCAACATCTTGATAATCACCATAGATTATAATGCTATGCTGTTTACGCAACTCGATTATCTTTTGGTAGTAATGAAAGATAGAATCTAAATCTTCAATATTTTCTGCCACATTGATTGATTGATGATTAGGGTTAACTTTCAACCACGGGGTTCCCGAAGTAAAACCTGCTTGGCTTGTCGCATCCCATTGCATTGGTGTTCGGGCATTGTCACGAGATGCAAATTTAACTATCTTCATCATTGCTCGATGCGTCAGCGGAAACAACTTGCGCATCATTTTATACATGTTATGGGTCTCAATATCTTGGTAATCTTCTAAATTCTCGAAATTGGCATTTTTCATGCCGATTTCTTGACCTTGATAAACAAAAGGGGTTCCTTGTTGAAAAAATATCATGGTGGCCAACATTTTTGCGGAAGCTTTGTGATAAGCATCACTACCAAATCGGGAAACACTTCGAGGTTGATCGTGGTTTTCTAGATATAATGAATTCCAGCCTTTTCCCTGTAATCCATTTTGCCACTTTGAAAGCGGCTTTTTCAGATTAATTGGTTTAAACTTTTTGGGGAACCATTTTAATAGATGGCAATCGGCATTCATATGATCGAATTGAAACAACATATCAAGTTCCCGTTTTTCTCCGGCGATGTATGATAAAGCCGAGGGAATATCAATAAAGGCGGTTTCCCCAACCGTGAAACAATCATATTTAGAAAGAACATCGGTATTTAAAGCCTGTAAATAGGGATGTATTTTCGGATTATTCAGGTAGTGTTCTTTCCCTCGTAGAATCAGGGAGAATGAGCCGTCAGGAGTTCCATCCGCTTTTGCGATGACGTTAATTACATCACAACGGAAACCATCAACACCTAAATCAAGCCAATACTTGCATATTGCCTTCACTTCTTCACGAACGGCAGGATTATTCCAATTTAGATCAGGTTGCTTTTTAGAAAAGAGATGGAGATAGTATGCTTGACGCTCTTCGTTCCAAGTCCAGGCTTCACCACCGAAAAAACTTGTCCAATTGCCTTTTTTTGATTGCCAATAATAGTAATCAGCATATTTTGGGTCGTTTTTAGCTGAAGCTTTAAACCATTCGTGTTCGTCGGAAGTGTGGTTAACGACTAAATCCATAACCAATTTGATTCCGGCTTCATGAAACTTAGTGATTAATGTTTTAAGATCCTCAATAGTTCCAAATTCGGGTTGTACATCCCGATAATCAGAAATATCATAGCCATTATCATCATTTGGAGAACGATATACCGGCGAAAGCCAGACAATGGAAACACCGAGTTGTGATAAATAAGGGATTTTAGCAATTATACCTTGAATATCCCCAATCCCGTCGCCATTAGAGTCTTGAAAACTTCGGGGATAGATTTGATATACGAATCCTTCCTTATACCAGCAATTCTTCATTTATGACCTCCTGAATAAGTAACCAATGGCTCGGAAAATCCGCCCGTTACATATTTCCACAATGGCTTTCATAGTATTAATGGATATCATTCCACCCGACCAAATGGCTATAGATCGTAACGGTGTTTCCTTCAATGATTTTTCCACCATTTTCTGATAAGGCTCCTCAGCATCTTTAACGTGAGCGGTGCCTAAAGCGATGATTTTTCGGGCTACGAAAGCGCCGAATTTAGTAAAAGATAAGTCTTCGAGATTGCAATTGATATCTAAAGGAGGAAGTCGTTTAATGTGTGGGGCTTTTGGCTTGCGTCCAATTAATGACTCAAAATCCTCATTTGAAAATGCCAAGCGATTTTCAATGCGATAACTGCTGGCAGACAGGTAACTGTTCGCATATTTTTTAGCATCTTTGGCGACGATTGTCACTTCGGATTCCAAAAGTAATGTTTCGGCATCTTTACGAATCTGGATTTGATATATTCCCGAGTCGGTAGAAAAACCATGAATCGCAGGTTCATAATAATTAAAATCAGCATCGGTCAGTTCGAAACTTACCAATTGTTCCTCACCCGGGGATAACATGATTTTGGTAAATTTACGCAATTCGTGCTTGGGTTTGAATTGATGAGATTGATCTGGTTTAATAAAAAGCATGACAACTTCTTTTCCGGGGACTTGACCGGTATTTTTCACATACACTGAGACATTAATTTTTCCCGGGACTTTCATTTTACTTGTGGATAGTGTCAAATCACGATATTCAAAAGTAGTATAACTGATTCCGTACCCAAAGGGAAACAGCGTTTTTAGGCCAATAGACGAATAATAACGATATCCCACATAAATACTCTCCTTGTAACAAGCATCGCCATTACCGAGAGCATAATCGTGATAACAGGGTGTATCTTCAAGTCGGGCGGGGAATGATTCCGCAAGTCGACCGCTTGGGTTGGTTTTACCATATAATACATCAACGACAGCTGATGATCCCGCTTCGCCAACTAAATAAGTATTCAAAACCGCTTTTACATCGCTTAGCCAAGGCATCAAGATTGGTGATCCTATTTGCAAAACAACGATGACATTGGGGTTGACTTGTAAAACTGCTTTTACTAATTCAGTATGCCCTTTCGGTAAATCAAGATGATTGCGGTCATAGCCTTCGGATTCGTATAAATCCGTTAGCCCAATCACTAAAATTACTTTGTCTTTACCGATAGCTAACGTTTTTGCTGCTTCGATTAATTGAAAATCATATCCATCACCATCGAGACGATACCCATCACCATATACATAATTAGTTTCCAAAGGCAAACAATCAAGCATCGAAATAACTTTGAAGGGGTTGATATGACTTGATCCACCGCCCTGATACCGAACTTTTTTTGCCATTTGACCGATAATAGCTATTTTTTCACTGCCTAAAAGCGGTAATACATGATTATCATTTTTAAGTAACACTAGCGATTCGGCTGTGATCTTTTTAGCAAGTTCGTGGTTAAGAGCCAAATCGAAATCTTCGATCCGATTGTTAATTTTCGTTGCGACTAATTGTAAAATTCGTCCGACCGAAGCATCAATTTCTTCCATTGAGATGATACCCTTTTTAAAAGCTTTTTCTAAACGACGAATTGAATATTTGTGTCCCGGCATTTCTAAATCAAGGGAAGCTTTTAATGCACTATCCCGTTCGTTGGTTGCTGTCCAATCTGATACAATAACATTTTGAAAACCGAACTCTTGGCGAAGAACATCGTTTAAAACTCGACGATTTTCTGAAGCATAGATGCCATCAATTTTGTTATAAGAGCACATAACCATTGCCGGGTTTTCTTGAACCGCCCGACGAAAAGCTTTGGTATATATTTCGTAAAAAGCTCGTTCATCGGCAACGGAATTGGATATCATTCGATAAGACTCTTGGGAATTGAGGGCATAATGTTTAATACATGCGCCCACATTTTTTGATTGAATTCCCCGAACGAATCCAGCCCCCATCTCTCCCGTTAAAACTGGATCTTCAGAATAGTATTCAAAATTACGACCACAAAGAGGGCTGCGTTTGATATTTAATCCTGGGCCTAAAAGCACTTGAACATCCTTGTTAAGACATTCCATGGCAATTCCTTTACCCATTTGATATGCAACTTGGGGATCAAAACTACAAGCTACGGTAACTTCATTGGGAAAACAGACGGCTTTATAACTTTCATTAGCTTGAACATCATTGTTTGATTGAAGTTGTTTACGTAAACCATGCGGACCATCAGCCATCATAATTGAAGGAACGTTTAATCGAGGAATTGAATATGTGTGCCAGGAATCTAAACCAACTAAGAGCGTACATTTTTCCCTTAAAGTCATTTCACTAATCATTTTTTCAATATTCATATCCATCCTTTCTCGAATTCCCGGGTTTGTGAAAATTCGGCGATGAACGGGAAAGTAATCATCATATTTAATTATATCATCTAAACAAATAAAATTATATTCTTTGCAGAAAACAAAATAAAAAGGCTATTAAAATAATTAGCCTTTAGAATTCGTGGCGACTCGAACAGGATTCGAACCTGCGACCGACGGATCCGGAATCCGTTGCTCTATCCAGCTGAGCTATCGAGCCATGTTAATATAATGCTTTATTTCAGAAGGCTGAAAGCCATCGTCAAGGATACAATCGGATAAGAACTGGTCAAAGGAAGAATGGCGACCCGAATAGGATTCGAACCTACGACCGACGGCTTAGGAAGCCGCTGCTCTGTCCAGCTGAGCTATCGGGTCAACTTCGAAAAACAGTATGAAGTCATTTTTTTAAGAAAAGTCTGCCAAGGTCTTTGACAGACGCAAGTAACAAATGGCGACTTGGAGGAGATTCGAACTCCTGACCGACGGCTTAGAAGGCCGTTGCTCTATCCAGCTGAGCTACCAAGTCATGCGCATAGATTATTATAATACGCATCAATGGTTTTGTAAAGGGAAATCGGCCGTAGTTTCCCTTGTTTATATGCAAAGTATCTATTAAAAATGGTCACACGGTTATAACAAAAAAACCGTCTCAATACGGTTTATTTTGTAAAGCCAACACGTTTGACTGTTCCCCAAGCATTGGTGTCTTTTAACGAAGAGAAAACACCTTTGATTCGATACATTCCCATAAATTGACGCCATCCAAAGTTTTCAAAAATTGCGATTAATATTAATAAAAGTGTGTCTTTAATTGATAAACATATCGAATCGTGTTCCGTGACGAGAAGCGCTAGTAACGATAGAACAATTCCCATAAGCATAGTGACAATCATCAGCAATATAATAATGTTGATTGTCAATAATCCAAAAATAAGTCCGATAGCCACGGCGAGATATCCTTGAATTTCGAGCATGGGACCAAACATTTCAAAGAAAAAGAAATAAGGAGTTGCGATTAAGCCGGCTTGTTTATAGTGAGCATTTCCGATCATTTTTCGGTGATACGACAGAATATCAACCAAACCTCGTTGCCAACGATTCCGTTGTTTTAATAAACTTTTAGTTTCTTCTGGCACTTCAGTATAACAGACCGCGTTATGAATATAGTCGATCCGAAATCGGAGATTGGTATCATAAGCTTGGCGAGTGATTCTGACCACCAATTCCATATCTTCACCAACGGTGTCCTTTTCTTTTGTGCTTTGCGTTAAATAGCCACCGCATTCGATCAAAATTTGTTTTTCAAATAAACCAAAGGCACCTGAGACAATCAACAATGAATCAATTACGGACCAACCAACGCGTCCCAGTGAAAAAGCGCGCAAATATTCGATGGTTTGTAACCGTGCTAAAAGATTTTTAGATAAGCCTTTTGATTCAATTTGACCATGATCGACTTCGCATCCGTTTACAGGAAAGATACAACCGCCGAGGGCAAGTGTGATTTTATCATGATCAAGCATCGAGGACATTAATTTGAGTAACGATTCAGACTCTAATATGGAATCAGCGTCTATTCCGCAGATATAATCACTTTTAGCAAGATTAATTCCCACATTCAAGGCATCTGCTTTCCCACCATTGGCTTTGTCAATAACAGTCAAATTCGGATAGTATTTGTTTTTAAAAATGGCTTTTATTGGACGGGCTTTCAATAGTTCGTTATAGGGCACATTCTTTCGTTCTAACTTAAAATGGTCAATGAGTCGTTCAAGGGTTGCATCTTTAGACCCATCATTGATGACAATAACTTCAAAATCAGGGTAATTCAGGTTAAGCAAAGAATTGACACTTTCGACGATTGACATTTCTTCATTATAGGCAGGAGCAATGATTGAGATTGAAGCGAGCATTCCTTTTTGAAATAACATTGATTTGCTTTTTATCCGCCATAAACGGCTTTGTCGATTCGCACCGTATGTGGATAATAAAGCTAAAATAATGTAGATACAGTTGATGGAAAGGTAATAGAACACGAACACTTCATTCATCAATACAATGTATTCGGTGCCAATCTGTGCTAATGTTGAAGTCGAGAACATCGAATACCTGGCGATAACGAAAACCATTGGCATTAACATAAAAGCGACGAATATTATGGGTATTAACCAGCGAATCTTGGATTTTTCCGGTCCTGATCGCGGCTTTTCTAATGGTTTTGTTTGCGTTTTAACAAATCCCATTTTATGAAATAATTCAGAATTAAGATAATCATTTAATTCTTGAAAGAAGACAGGATTTGCTTGAGCAATAGGTTTAATAATATTTATCATGGTTGTTTCGATTTGGTGATTGCGATTGCGATTAAGGAAGCTGATTAAATCGGCCGTTGATTGTGATTCAATAATCATAGCAATAATCATTTTCAATTGTTCTGAATTAGATGCAAACAATTTTAAGATTAAATATTCAACACGTAGGACAAGAATTTTGGCAACAATCTGTTTTTGAGACAAAGGCAAATAATCATTGGTTAATTCGATCATTTTGTCAAAATACATTTTATTGGTATCAATTATTTTAGTGATTGCACGGATACGAAATTCATCGCTACTTGTATTATCCGCAGAATGCAAAATATATAGAATCTGGTCAAATGTTTTCGTTTTCGCCATCGATTCTAAAGCAATATGGACAACTTCTGAATCAGAATTATTGATGTATTTATCCGCATCGAGATTATAGCCGTAAACATTCGTTAGTACTGACAATATATGATGATATAAGCGATTGATTCGTGGCAATCGCATCTTTGTATATGCGGGATTAAGTTTTCCCGATAAATGGTTTTCGATGATTACGAGTTCATTTTGTAGTGGCGGAATAAAATCCTGATTATAGAGACTTTCGGCTAAGTCAACAAATAATTCCTTAATTTCTATTTCGGAACGATTATAAATATCCGGGAAATGGGTGTGAGATGATAAAAAGTGCGATTTAATGATTTCAATAATCCGTGATTGGTAAAAACGACGGCTACCAACGATACTGTCAATAAATGTTTGGACAGTCGATTGGTCCATGTTGTTTTTTAATGCATTGACCAGAAAAATCTTCACATGATCAATCTTTTCGATTCTTAACCTTCTAAGCAACGCTATTTGTATATTTGTCGTTAGGAAGTATGATAAAAAAAAGATTGCTTGTTTTCGTTTAAGAATAAAAATCGAATTCAAATCTCTTTGATATTTTTTGATGATTCCGAAATTATCAAAGTCGCGGAAAGCTTTTTCCCATTGTTCTAAAGAAAGCTGTACTTGTTCTGATAAACGAACAAAAACACGAATAAGAAGAGAAGGAGAAAACTCTGATGTCACCGATTCGTTTTTAAAATATCGATTAATTAAATACGTTTCAGCATTTTTAATCTTTACTGCTTTATTTTTGATATGTAACTTGTTTAAAATTACTGCTATGACTAATAGAATTTCGCCACTTATAAGCAATATGAGAAGCAATAATATCGTATCAAGCGTCATCCTACCGGCCTCCCTTTTTTAAGGTTCGGTCGATAAATCCGGCGATTTCTTCGAAGATAACCGGTTTTTGAATGACAAGATTAATGCCAATTTGATTTGCACGAATGACAATGTCGGGATTCTTATTATATGTCAGTAAAATATATGGTGTTTTGCCATTGATTGTTGTTTGGTTTAGATTCTGTTTCAGTTGCATACCATCAAGTTTAGCAATTGTTCGCTCAACAATTATCGCGTCAAAGGCCATTGATTCAGCAAGTTTTTGTGCTTCAATGCCATCATTAGCCGTCATTACCTCATAATTTTCGTTAAAAAATAGTGCCGTCAATAACCGTAAATTAATTTCTTCGTTATCAGCAATCAATAATTTGCCCGTCATTCCTTTTTTAATTATAGAAGTATGATCGATGATTACATTTGTGCTTCTAGAAGCGGCCTTGATACGGGTTTCTCCGATAGTAAGCATCTGTTCACAAATTTGATATCCATCTTTTAAATTGACAAATTCTGATAACTTGACAATCGCGACCGATAACGATATCGGTTCGATGAAGGCGTCGGAATCCTTGGCAGCGTTTTGAATCTTCTGTGCCAATTCGGATGCCTGCCGAAGACCCATATCTTCAATAAACAAAATGAATCCGGGACCATTCCGTTTTATTAACAAATCCTCAGGATTTTTTAATTGTTCCAATAAATAACCGAGATTTCTAAGAGTTTCATCTCCGGTTCGAACTGAATATTTAGAATTAATCGTCAGAATATTATCGATTTGGATATAGAATAGATGAAAATCGATGGCTAAAGGCCGATCAAAATTGATATGTAGTATTTCTTCTTGTAAATGCTTTTGCAAAAACATTTCATTATAATTGTGTGTCAAAGGGTCCTTTATCATTTTTTCCATTGTATCTTTGAGTCGATTTTCTAAAGTTGCGACTTTTGCTTGGAGATCTGCTTTTTCAGAGTCCAGTTCTACAATTTTTTTCTCCGTCTCTACAAGTGTCGATTGATAAGTTAGTGGCATAGGTAAATCAAAGGTGGTGACTAACTTTTTAACCAGTGGTTCCAACACGACAATCCAAGAAAGACCTTTGCGAAGATAAATAATTTCAAAGATTTTATGCCAAAGTTTAGGACCGTGAGTTATGGAAGAGATGATCTCAAGGGTTTCAAGATTAACGGTATATTCTGGGGTTTGACACACTTCGATTGTGGCTTCATAACCAAAAATGGTTTTCAATTTTTGAAAGATTTGTGAACAGATTGTTTCATAATTTATAATGCGTTGATTATCAATAACATTAGCAATATAAATATTACTATTATAAAATTCAAAAGCCTTTAGTTCCAAACAAAAAAAGCGCACCGTTTCTCGATCGAAAAGATTTCCGGATTGAGTTAGACAAATATCAAAATCAAGATTTAAAATCTGATTGACAACGGGTCGAACAAAATCAGTGCTAGGCACGTAATTTTGATAAAATGACAATAAATGATGAATGTATTCATTTTGATTGAATGGCTCAAGGTTCTTTTTGGTCGTTTCAAATAAATAATTGGCAAACAAAGTCTTACCATACGAATCAAGCGTCATGAAAGCTCCGGGTGTAAAAACAAATGGTGTCCTAATAAAAGAAAGAATTCGACCCGACTTCAAAACTAGTTGATAATTTGTTTGATTAACTAGGATAATTGACCATCCATATGCATCATAATCATATAAACTAACAACTTTTGCTTCGGCCACAACGGTAGGAACGGCTCCAACCAACGAAAAGGCATTCATCGCCTCAACTAGATGGCTTTCAGCCGAGGGAACGATGATATATTTTAAACAGTCAAGTGGCAAAATTTGGCGAATCTGGTCAATTATCAGATTTATATCGGTTATTGGACCAATCCCAATTAAAGTCATCTCCCCCATATCAACTATAATTGCGGGGATTGTCGTGTTAACTTCTTTAGGACGGTCAAGGTCAATCAGATATAAATCTTTCTTAAGCATCTTCGGTTTTATGAGTCGGTATTCTTTTTCGGAATCATTCATATTACCACCGCCTAAACATATTCATATTATACATAATTGGCTATAAAAAAGAAAGGTAGCTGCGGTTTTTGCTTCTATTTTGCATCGCATAAAGCATTTATCGAATTACAAATGGTTTTTGATTTTCTATTTATTTGCTTCAGTTAATATGGTATAATCATTTCGAAAAAGTGACTGTCACTTAAGTGGAGGATACGCATGAAACAAAGCAAATTAAGTTCGCGAATTTGGATTTCGATTGTCATGTTTGGGCTTTTTGGTCAAATCGCTTGGGTAATTGAAAACATGTATTTCAATCTTTTTTTGTATGACACAATATCCGGAGATACCAATGCCATCGCTTTGATGGTCACCGCAAGTGCTATCATCGCTACCATTACGACAATGTTGATGGGAGCTCTCTCTGATAAAGTCGGCAAACGCAAAATATTCATTTGCTTGGGTTATGTGTTATGGGGACTTTCGACATTATCATTTGGTTTCATTTCAACGACTAACATCGAAGCGATTTTTCCAACCGCCAATGCTGTTATGATTGGTGTCGTGGCTGTTATAGTCATGGATTGTATTATGACCTTCTTTGGTTCGTCCGCAAACGATAGTGCCTTTAATGCGTGGGTGACTGACATTACCGACGACATTAATCGCCCAAAAGTCGAAGGATTATTAGCAATCCTGCCCTTATTTGCCTTACTTTTGATTTTTGGGGCTTTCGATGGACTGACTAAATCGGATAATTGGCCAACCTTCTTCTTTATTCTTGGCGGTTTGGTTACAATTGGAGGTATCGTCGGCTTTTTCTTGATTAACGACTCCCATGTTCAAAAACCAAAAGGTCAATATTGGCACGAATTGATATATGGATTTAAACCCTCAACGATTAAACAACATCCGGTATTATATACAACTTTTGTTGCCTTTGCCTTGTTTGGCATCGCAACTCAAATATATATGCCATATTTTATCATCTACATTCAACAATTTCTTGGAATTGACAATTATGCGTTGCTTTTGGGTGTCGTAATTCTATCGGCTTCCATTGTCAGTCTATTGCTTAGTATCTTGGTAAAATCGACAATCCTATATAAATTGTTCTATCCCAGTTTAGGGGTTTTTATCATCGGTCTTGTAATGCTATTCTTCGTTCGTGATCCGTTTTGGGTTGGCGTTGCTGGATTTGTGATGATGGCAGGCAATTTGGTTTTTACAACTATCATTGGTGCCAAGATCCGTGATTTGACACCTAAAGACAAAGTTGGTCATTTCCAGGGTATAAGGATGATTTTCTATGTGTTAATTCCGATGGTGATTGGACCGTTTATTGGGTCAACGGTTATCAAGGGCAGTGGCATGACATATGTCAACGAATACAATCAAATTAAAGATATTCCTACATCAATGATCTTTTTAGCAGCGGCGATAATGGCTTTACTTATCATAATTCCATTATATTATTCCTTAAATAAAATCAAAGAAATCCAAACAAATACACCAATAAAAGCTGATGAAACATTGTGAAACTGATTTTCCAGAAACTAATATTGTATTTAACTTTATTGTTGATGGCTTTGGCTGTCACCGGTTGTGTCAATAACGATCGCATCAATATCGATGCGATTGGTGCTCAAGATTTCATCAGTATCAGTTCCGACGATTTAGCAACTCTTTTCGATGATGACGAGGATTTTGTGGTTTTGATTTCCAATGATTTGTGTTTGGATTGTCAGACCTTTGATCTAATCTTAAAGGAAATCATTACTGATTACGAAATTTGTGTTTATCGAATTGAGGAAGGCGATGACTTTCAAACTACTAATTCTTTGATTCCCTATAACATCACGCCAACATTCGTTATCGTTTCTGCAGGGGAAATCATATCTCAAGTTAATGGATATGATCAAGAATCAATATTTGCATCGAAAACAGCTTTCATTGATTATCTAAAGGACTATGTCTTTATTGACTAAAAAAATAAGCGGTATGATCATTTGATCTGCCGCTTTTTTCTGGAAATTATTTTATTTTTTTTAGAATTGCTTCTTGAACCACTTTGGGTACGAAGGGAGTTACATCACCCTTGAAAATTGCCAATTCACGGACTGAGGAAGATGAAAGAAAAGAATATTTGCCTTCAGTCATTAAAAAAACGGTATCAATATCATTGGAAATTTGACGGTTGAAATTGGTCAATTGGAACTCGTAATCATAGTCGGTTACCGCCCTAAGTCCGCGTAAAATATGGGTTGCGCCCAGTTGTTTACAATGCTCGACTGTTAAAATATCCGATTTTATGACTTCAACATTAGGAATGTCCTTTAATACTTCTTTAACGATTAGAAGCCGTTCTTGATCCGTAAACATCGTTTTTTTATTAGGATTGCATGAGATAGCCACATAGAGCTTATCAAAAAGTTTTGCCCCTCGGTTGACAATATCAATATGTCCATACGTAATCGGGTCAAAACTGCCAGGATAAAAACCGATTCTCATATTATTCCCTCCATCGATAAAATAAAAACTTAGTGTTACCAGTAACAACCTCTCTAAATAATATTATATCATTAAATTCGGAAACGTTCGGATTTAATTTGTCATTTTCAGCGACAATCACACCGTTAGGCGACAAGATTTGGTAATTGGCGATTTTAGAGATGGCTAAAGATAGAAACCCGGAGGCATAAGGCGGATCCAAAAAAATCAAATCGTAGCGTTGTTGTCGGTGATCATCTAAAAAGCGCGAATAATCTTGATGATGAACAGAAACAGTGGCTCCAATGGGGATGTTTAATGCTAGAAGGTTAAGGCGAATCGCTTTGATCGCCTCATTATTTGTATCGACAAAATCAACAAAAGTCATCCCGCGACTTAAAGATTCAATTCCTAGGGCGCCACTCCCGGCGAATAAGTCAAGACAAGTTCCATCAGCAAAATACTGACCTAAAATATTAAAAATCATTTCCTTGTTTTTATCGGTGGTTGGCCGGGTAAAAGCAAGGTTTGCTTCTTTAATTTTTCTGCCCTTGTACTTTCCGGATATTATTCGAAGCATCTTCATCACCTAGCGGATATTGTATCATTGGAAGGATAATTATGCAATAAAACTCAATTTTTACATAAAAAAACCAAATCAAATTGATCTTTATGATGACCTTTGATTTGGTTTAAGACCGATTATTAATCAAACGTTATAGCGTTTACCGTCTTTCGATCCAAACGTTTGACAAGTTCCGTAACGATTTTAACTGCATTATTATAATCATCTTCATGAATAATTGATGTATGCGAATGAATATATCGGCTTGCTAGGCATATGGCAATGGACGGACATCCTGAATGGGATACGTGCATTTTTCCTGCGTCGGTGCCGCCAGCACGAAGAAAACTTAATTGATATGGAATTTGTAATTCTTCGCACATAGCAATGACATACTCGCGAAGGGCAACGTGACCAACCATCGAACTATCGTAAAACATTAAACATGGTCCTTTACCAAGTTCAGTCTCTTTTGAACCGCCGGGATAATCATGAGCGATCGTGACGTCAAGAGCAATTCCGATATCAGGAATGACTTTATTTGCGGCCGTTCCTGCTCCCCGTAAACCAACTTCTTCTTGAACCGTACCTACGCCAAAGTAGATGTTTTCATGTTTTTCGGTTTGGAGATTTCGTAACACCTCAATCGCCAAAGCGACACCAATGCGATTATCAAAAGCTTTTGCCAATAAATACTTGGGATTGGTAAGCGGGCGTGACTGAATATAGGGAGTAATCATATCACCAACGTGAACACCAGCTTTTTCGGCTTCTTCTTTTGATGCGACACCGATATCAAGATACATATCTTTCAAATCAACAACTTTGGTTTTTTCTTCGGCTGAGAGAATGTGTGGGGGTTTGGATCCGACAACACCAAGCAACTCGCCCCCCGTTTTAGTTGAAAGGGTAAACTGCTGGGACAAGACGACATGGCCCCACCAACCACCGGCCGGAATGAATTTTATATATCCTTCTTTGGTAATTTCACTGGCGATAAAACCAATCTCGTCCATATGACCTGCGACCATAATTCGTGGCCCATCAGGATTTCCGATTTTTTTGGCTATGATTGAGCCAATATTATCGTAACTGACTTCCGCAAGATCTTTGACTTGTTTGAAAAAATAATTTCTGACCTGCTTTTCGTTGGCAGGAATGGCATTAAGCATCGTTAATTCATTAAGTAATAAACTCATAAAGAGACCAACCCTTCTTCGATATTATGCTTTAATTATAACATTGTTACGAGCGAATCACCAAATAAAAAAAAAAAAAGTAGTCCCCCATTTGGAAATCACTCGAGCAGACAATTAGCTACCCCTCATAAGTGGGTGTCTCTTGTTTGACCCTTAGGATTCCCAAACAATTGGGCATTCAACACAGGACAAACCTTGACTCCCTAGAAAAAAATGTGCTTCGCAGTTGAGTGATTTCCAAACGATGGACTACAAACTTATTATAAATAATAAGAAGTACTTTGTCAAGAAAAGCAAAACATGTGATAGATTGGCTAAAACCGGGTTTTATTAACCTCTTCTAGATACATATCGTCTTTTTTTTATATATTTATATTATCGATTTATTTTGATTTTTTGAGTTGAAATTACATTTAAAATAATTCTATTAAAAAACCCCTTAAAGTCGGATAGCCAATTATTTATTGGTCTTATCAGCCATAAGGGGTAGTTTTACAATATTTTCAGTGATTTTTTTATCTAGGATTCTTAATATTGGCGTGAGCGGCGGCCAATCGTGCCAAAGGAACTCGGAATGGTGAGCATGAAACGTAAGATAAACCGATATTGTGACAGAATTCGACCGAAACCGGATCGCCACCATGTTCTCCGCAAATTCCAAGTTTAATGTCCGGACGGACAGCTCTACCCAAATCGCAAGCCATTTGCATCAGTTTACCAACACCTTTGGTATCGACATGGGCAAATGGATCAGATTCGAATATTTTTTTGGTATAATAATCGCCCAAGAATTTCCCGGCATCATCGCGACTGAATCCATAAGTCATCTGCGTGAGATCGTTGGTTCCAAAACTAAAGAATTCGGCTTCTTTAGCAATCTCGTCAGCGAGTAAAGCGGCTCTGGGGATTTCAATCATCGTTCCCACAGAGTAAGTTAACTTAACGCCAGCGGCTTTGATAATCTCATCAGCGGTTTTAATAACAATGTCCTTGACGTATTTGAATTCCTTTTGATCACAAATAATCGGGATCATGATTTCGGGAATTACCGAACCGCCCCGTTTATTAACTTCAATGGCGGCTTCAATGACCGCTGTTGTTTGCATGACGGCGATTTCCGGATAGGTAACGAGCAACCTGACTCCTCGGTGACCGAGCATGGGGTTAGTTTCATGGAGATATTCGACGGTTTTGCGTAAATCATCATAGGTTATGCCCATGGTTTTTGCTAAAGCTTCGATGTCCTCTTTTGAGGTTGGTAAAAATTCGTGTAGAGGTGGATCCAAATACCGAATGGTAACTGGGAATCCGTGCATTTCTTCATATAAGCCGATAAAGTCTTTTTTTTGCATCGGAATGATTTTTGCTAAAGCGACTTGTCTTTGTTCTAAAGTGCTTGAGATAATCATTTCGCGAACAGCAGGAATACGATCAGCATCAAAAAACATATGTTCAGTCCGGCATAGTCCAATGCCTTCAGCACCAAACTTATATGCAACACGAGCATCACGAGGATTGTCGGCGTTGGTTCTGATTTTCAAAGCCCGGTATTTGTCAGCCCAAGCCATTAATGTCGCAAAATCATCGGAAATAGTTGCATCAATCGTTTTAATCTGTTCACCATATACTCGACCCGTGGATCCGTCTAAAGAAATCCAATCGCCTTCGTTATACCGTTTTTTGTTCAATGTGAAGTAATTTTCTTCGGCATTGACGTGAATTTCGCTAGCTCCGGCGACGCAACAAGTTCCCATGCCACGAGCAACAACAGCTGCATGGCTTGTCATACCCCCACGAGCGGTTAATACTCCCTTGGCGATGACCATACCTTCAATGTCTTCAGGAGAAGTTTCCTCACGAACTAAAACGACTGGCCATTTATTTTCTTTAACTAAGATAGCGGCTCTTTCGGCAGTGAAAACGATGTGTCCAGTTGCCGCTCCTGGTGAAGCATTAAGACCAGTGGTGATAATGGGGGCCTTTTTTAATGCTTCCGGATCAAATTGCGGATGTAATAGTGAGTCGAGTTGCTTGGGTTCGACTTTTAGCAAAGCTTCTTTTTCATTTAAAACGCCTTCTTTGACCAAATCTATGGCGATTTTTAAAGCGGCTTGAGCGGTTCTTTTACCATTGCGTGTCTGTAACATAAAGAGCTTGCCTTTTTCGATGGTAAACTCCATATCTTGCATGTCACGGTAATGAGCTTCGAGGGTTTTGGCAATCCGGAAAAATTCGTCATACAATGCTGCGTTTTCTTTCTTAAGTTCAGAAATTGGTTTCGGAGTCCGAATTCCGGCGACGACATCTTCGCCTTGAGCGTTAAAGAGATACTCGCCGTATAATACATTTTCTCCGGTTGCGGGGTTGCGACTAAAGGCTACACCTGTTCCCGAATCTTCGCCCATGTTACCAAAGACCATTTGTTGGACATTGACAGCTGTACCCCATTCATAGGGGATGTTGTTTAAACGACGATATGTATTAGCCCGAGGATTATCCCATGAACGGAAAACCGCTTTTACGGCTTCAATCAATTGAACTTTCGGGTCCTGAGGAAAATCAACTTTTTTAATTTCTTTGTATTTTGCTTTGTAGGATTCTACAATCGCTTTGAGATCTATCGCATCAAGTTCAGTATCTTGTTTAACGTTTTTCTCGCTTTTTTTAGCGGACAAAATATCTTCAAAGTTACTTTTGGCAACATCCATAACTACATCTGAAAACATTTGAATGAACCGACGGTATGAATCGTAAGCAAATCGAGGATTATTCGTCAATTTTGCTAAACCTTCAACGGCTATGTCATTTAAACCGAGGTTAAGAATCGTATCCATCATTCCTGGCATGGAAACCCGAGCGCCGGAACGGACAGATACTAAGAAAGGATTTACATTATCCCCAAAAGTTTTTCCAACTATTTTTTCCGTTTCGTGTAATGCCTTATAAATTTGATCTAGTATATCGGGAGCAATCATTTTCCCGTCTTGATAGTAACGAGTACAAGCTTCGGTCGATACCGAAAAACCTTGAGGAACTGGCATGCCTAAATTGTACATTTCACACAAATTAGCTCCTTTTCCTCCGAGGAGATTTCGCATTTCGGCTGATCCTTCTTTAAAAAGATAAACGTATTTTCCCATATTTAAATCCTTTCTAATTCCCATTTTAACCTGTGAAAATTATATCATCTATCGAATAAAAAGACAAATGAAATAAATGGTTTTAACCATAAAAAAACCGGTTTTTATACCGGAAATTTTATGAAAAGGTTTTCTGTCACTTTTGTAATCCACCAAAAACCGCCTACCGCAAGAATTACATTGATGATTGCGATTAAAATCAGACTGATTTCCATGGGAATTAATTGGGAAAAGCCATAATAAATAAAAGCATCCATCGCAACAATCAAAAATCCTGAGAAAAGGGCAAGAAAGGCAGCGAGACTTTGTTTAACGACTTCGGTTTCGTTCATATAATCAAATTTTGGCAAATACAGATTGATTATCGTTCCAATCACTGAGGTGAGTGTCGCGAGCGACGCAGCAACTATCATCATGATTACCATCAATAAAAAATTGATATTAAATGCGAGAGCAAAAAAACTGATTGAAATTAGAGTGATTGGTACAATCAACAGGATATTAAATATCAATTTGGAACGAACGATTGTGGCTGGTAAAATGGGCATGCTTCGCAAAATCCAAAAATTTTTTCCTTCAAGGGAAATAGTAATCGCAGACGTATAAACTGTCGAAATACAAAATCCTATAAAAATTAATAACAATAGCTCAACAGGCATTCCAATGGCAATCATTGACTCTAAAAAGTCATTTAAATAATCCGAAAAAAACAAAGAAGCAATTCCCGCGATAAACACCATTAACATCCCAATTCCAGAATTTAGCGCGTAAATGGGAACATTGATAAACTTGCGAAATTCTTTGGTAATCAGAGTCTTATAGATTCCTTTTTGAACATAGATAACGCGCTTGTTATTAGTTGCTGTACGAGTTACCATTGTCATCGAGTTCGTCTTCACAATCATTTTACTCAGCAAAAGAATAAATAAAGCAAACGGAACAATACTAGTAATCATGAATAATCCAAATGACAATAAATTAGTTTGATGAACAGCTTTAGCAAACCACATCATGGGTAAATAAATGGTTCCCATGCTTTCAATCAAGTCAACTTGTCCTAAGAACATATTTGTTTGTCCAGAGAAACTAAAGGAGAACGAAAACACCATAAATATTAAAAATACCAGAAACATCATGAGGATATTTACTAAATTGCTTCTACGAAATAAAGAAGCTAACCGGGCGATTTGCATGGAAACGAATGAACAAATGACAACTGGAATCAAAGGGATAAAGAAGAATGCTAAGATTAAATAAATTATATTTAAAAATCCCGGAGTCGCATACCATATATAAGCAAAGATAATCGGTGATACCATCAGTAATATCGACAGATACATATTGATCATCATAATCAATAATTTGACAATCACGATTTGCTTAGAAGTAAAAGGCATTGGGGCAATTATGTCATAATCCTTGCAATGAAAAAGACTTCCGTTGGCCCGGAATAAGGAAAACATAATGGCCAGCATCGTTGCGTAGAAAAACACAAACATTAACAAAATTTCCAGAGCATTACTTTGGTATAGAATACTACCAAGTTCCATGAACATATACCCAAATGATACTAAAAATGCGGTTAAGCCGTAAAGAATAGCTATAATAATCACAATTGTCGTTTTCTTTGATTTTGAAGCACTAGATCCTAAAAGGCGCTTTAAATTAAAGTTTTCATGCAATGATACATTTAACAGGGCTTTGAGCGGGCTCATCATTCATTCAACTCGATAAAGATATTTTCCAAGGATTCATCCTTGGTGATGTCGGATGTGAATCCTGAGGCAATCAACTTACCCTGTTTTATGATTGCGATTTTATTGCAAAGCTTTTCAGCAACTTCCAAAATATGAGTCGAGAAAAAAATTAGTGCACCTTTTTGACACATTTCATGAAACACTTCTTTTAAAAGATAACTTGCCTTCGGATCGAGTCCCACAAAAGGTTCATCTAAAATAATTACTTTTGGATCATGAATCAGTGCTCCAATCAAGACGATTTTCTGCTTCATTCCGTGGGAATAAGAACCGATTGGATTGTTAAGAACACTGGAAATCTCGAACATTGTTGCATATTTCTCAATGTCTTGTTGGCGTTTAACAAGTTCAATTTGAAATACATCAGCGATGAAATTTAGGTATTGGATTCCAGTCAATGATTCATATATATCGGGATTATCTGGAATATAAGCAAGTGTTTTTTTTGCCCCCAAAGGATCAGACTTGATGGAATGACCATCAATCTGAATCTCACCTTCCTCGAAATCTAAAATCCCGGCAATTGATCGTAATAATGTTGTTTTTCCTGCTCCGTTATGGCCAATAAAGCCATAGATGTCACCGGCGTCAATTTCCAGTGAAATATTGTCACACGCTTTCTTTTTTTTATCGTAACTCTTGGAAAAATTAGTAATCTTTAGCATATTTTTCGCCCCCATACTTACTTGTAAATGAAAAACCATTTAATATTATAACACGATAAAAACGATTGATTTAATAATGATGAATGGATTTTTAAAAAAAACAAAAAACATTATAAAAATGTTGCAATTTATTTGGCCTTTGGGTATAATAGATAACGCTGAAGCTCCTATAGTTTAGTGGCAAAACGCAGCAATGGTAATGCTGAAATTCTAGTTCGATTCTAGGTAGGAGCACCAGATTGACAAGATAACACTGTGAAAACAGTGTTCAGACTGTAGACAAAGTATCCGATATTTCAAAATCGGGTACTTTTTTTATGAGTTTTCCACAACTTTCAGCAAAAACGAAGAGGACTATATACAAGTATATAGTATGGTGATAAAATCGGGCCAGGTGATGACAAATGATGACGAAGAACGATGAAAACAAGCGGAATATCGTGCAAATGGTCGATATCGAATCGCTGGTGCCGGAAAACCATCTAGTGCGAAAAATTGAAACGGTGATTGACTTTGAATTCGTGCGAGAACTCGTCAAACATCTGTATTGCGAAGATAACGGACGGCCTTCGATTGATCCCGTCGTTCTCGTGAAGATCGTGTTCATCCAATTTCTGTTCGGAATCCGATCGATGCGGCAGACGATCAAAGAAATCGAAGTGAATAATGCGTATCGCTGGTTTTTGGGACTGGGAATCACAGATACAGTGCCACACTTTTCGACCTTCGGGAAAAATTATGTACGACGATTCGCCGATAATCAGTTGTTCGAACAGATATTTAAAGTCATCTTACGGCAATTGATCGAACAAGGATTCGTGAAAGAAGAGACGATCTTCGTGGACTCAACGCATATCAAAGCGTACGCGAATAAACGCAATGTGCACAACGAATTCGTCGAAGTGGACTATAACATCTACGTGAAAAAGCTTCATGAAGAAATTAACGAAGAGCGCATAAAAGAG
>Ga0172377_10000676_pt1 | contig 32825 bp, 28 predicted proteins | sample Pumphouse3metaG_FD_119749 | JGI IMG/M metagenome (GOLD analysis project Ga0172377, IMG submission 119749) | Leachate microbial communities from a municipal landfill in Southern Ontario, Canada - Pumphouse #3 metaG | ecosystem: Engineered > Solid waste > Landfill > Unclassified | place: Canada... | reverse complement strand
TGGCGGAATATCTGAAGACATCAGGATACGAATCAGTCGAACTGGTCGGACTGGTCTCCAACATCTGCGTCATCTCCAATGCGATCCTTGCCAAGGCTGCGCTCCCCGAAGCGCGGATCATCGTCGACGCCGAATGCACCGCCGGCCCCGATCCAGAAATGAACAGGAAAGCCCTCGACGTCCTGGAAGGACTCCAGGTGTCCGTCGTCAATCGGTGACGGACCGAGGGCGGGAAGGGATGCATCATGAGAAAACTGACTGCCGTCATCTGCTTGCTGTCGCTATCCATCGCAACCCTGTTCTCCGCTGGAAGTACGGAAAACTCGCACGACGGGAACGGCGGCCTGATCATGTTCAGGTATGCGGAGAACCAAGCCTACGACTATCCGACGACGCAGGCCGCGTTTCAGTTCGCACGGATGGTAGAGGAGCGTACCGACGGACGGATCAAGATCAAAGTCTACTACGGGGCGCAGCTGGGAGATGAGAAACTCGTCATCGAGCAGATGCAGTTCGGCGCCATCGATTTCGCAAGAGTGTCCCTTTCCCCGCTGTCGGAGTTCAATCCATCGCTGAACATCCTCCAGCTCCCGTATTTGTATCGGAACGGAGAGCATATGTGGAAAGTCCTCGACGGGCCAATCGGCGACGAGTTCCTTGCATCGATGGCCGCCTACGATCTGGTGGGACTGTCATGGTTCGACGCCGGAGCCCGCAGCTTCTACACCACCGGCAAATCGATCGAATCCCTGTCGGACATGAAGCGGCTGAAAATCCGCGTCCAGGAAGCCCAACAGATGATCGACATGGTCACTGCGCTCGGGGCCACGCCATCGCCGATGTCGTTCGGCGACGTCTACAGCGGTCTGCAGACCGGATCCATCGACGGAGCGGAGAACAACTGGCCATCGTACGACTCTACCAGGCACTACGAAGTGGCCAAGTATTTCCTGCAGGACGAACATACCCGCGTTCCAGAAATGCAGATCGCCAGCGCGATGACCTGGAGCAAGCTCAGCCCGTCCGACCAGGCTATCATCAAGCAAGCTGCGCAGGAGAGCGCAGAGATCGAGCGGGCGCTCTGGGCGGAAAAAGAAAAGGCATCCGAAGAGAAGGTCAAGAAAAGCGGAGTCGTCGTGACCTATCTTTCCCAGGAAGAGAAGCAGAAGTTCCAGGATGCGATGGAACCGCTGTACAAGAAATACGGCGAAGGAAATCAGGCCATCATCACCCGAATCCAGGAAACAAAATAAAAGCTGCCGTGGGACCGGATGTGAGGTTCTTCGGTGAGGAAAGAGAAAGGGTGTGCGCTTTTATTCTTGCAACTAATATATTAGTATGTTACACTTGTTTCACAACACCCTCCGTCATCAGGCGGAAGAAAGGAGAATATCCCATGAAAATGACCTTGCGTTGGTTCGGAAGCAAATTCGATTCAGTACCCCTATGGAAGATCCGGCAGATTCCCGGAGTGGTCGGAGTAATTACCACGTTGTATGACATCCCCGCCGGTGAGCCTTGGCCGATGGATCGTATCGAAGCGATCAAGGCGGAAGTGGAAGCCGCAGGACTGGAGATCAGCGGCATCGAGAGCGTCAACATCCATGATGCGATCAAGATCGGATCCCCCGACCGTGAGAAATACATCAAGAACTATATCGATACGCTGGACAACCTCGGCAAAGCCGGCATCAAGGTCGTCTGCTACAACTTCATGCCCGTGTTCGACTGGACCCGCACCGAACTGGCCAAGCCACGGCCGGACGGCTCCACTGTACTGGCTTACGATCAGAAGACCGTCGATCAGATCGACCCCGCCACGTTCTTCGACAAGACCAACGCCGGTTCGAACGGCTTCGTCATGCCCGGCTGGGAACCGGAACGTCTGGCCCATGTCAAGGAGCTGTTCAAGGCCTACGAAGGAGTTGACAGCGACAAGCTCTTCGAGAATCTCGTCTACTTCCTCAAGGCGATCCAGCCGGTGTGCGAGAAATGGGGCATCAAGATGGCGATCCACCCCGACGACCCCGCATGGCCCGTCTTCGGCTTGCCTCGGATCATCACCAACAAGGAGAACCTCCACCGGCTGATGAAGGCTGTCGACGCACCGTTCAACGGCGTGACGCTATGTACCGGTTCCTTGGGCACCTCGCTGAAGAACGACCTGCCCGACATTATCCGATCGCTGCCCGGCAGGATCCATTTCGCCCATGTGCGCAACCTCCAGCATTTCTCCCCCGGAGTGTTCGAAGAAGCCGCCCACCTGTCCAGCGACGGTTCGTTCGACATGTTCGAGATCGTCAAGGCGCTGTTTGACATCGGATTCGACGGCCCGATGCGGCCCGACCATGGCCGGATGATCTGGGACGAAGTGGCGATGCCCGGCTACGGCCTGTATGACCGCGCCCTCGGAGCTACCTACATCAACGGCCTGTGGGAGGCGATCGACAAGTGCACCCGTCGCGGATGCAGCAAGGCGTGACGCGCCGCCCGGCGCGACGATCGGAGGAAGCACGATGCCTTCGTTGATGAGGACCACCGTCGCGGACGGAATCTATCGGACGCTCCGGGATATGATTCTCGGCCTGAAATTCGAACCGGGGCAGGAACTGAACGTCGTGGACCTGACCGAGCGGCTCCAGGTAAGCCGCTCTCCGGTCCGCGACGCCCTGATGAAACTCTCCAACGACAAGCTGGTCGACATCTTTCCCCAGAAGGGGACGCGAGTCTCGTTGCTCGATCTCGATCAGGTGGAGGAGGAACGGTTCATCAGGACCGGACTGGAAGAGCAGGCGGTGAAACGGTTCGCCGACCGTTGGACTGCGTCCGACATCGCCGCGATGGAAGCGGCGATCGCGCAACAGAAGATCATGGAAGCGAGTCGGTCCTATGAACAGTTTCTTGTCTGGGACGATACGTTCCATTCCATCATATTCACCGGCATCGGTCGGACAAGAAGCTGGCAGTTGATACAAAGCCAGTGTGGGAACTACCATCGTATCAGGCTTCTCTCGTTCTGGTACGAGGGGGTTTCCCACGATGTCATTGCACAGCACGAACAGCTGGTCCAGGCGTTCAAGGAACGGAACCTGGATCTGGTTCTGGAAGTCGAGCACCGGCATCTGACCAAGTTGCTGACCGAAGCGAACTGGATGATGGAAAAATATCCGAGGTTTTTCGTCGCCCCGAATCAGAATCAGGGGGACCACTCGAAAGGAGAATTACGATGAAATTGAACGACACAGGGCTCGCCGACAAGCAACCATGGATGAAGAACGGGTATCGGTTGCCTTCTTTTGACAGAGGGAAGGTAGCCTTGGCGACGAAACAGGCTCCTATCTGGATCCATTTCGGCGCCGGCAATATTTTCCGCGGCTTTCCGGCCGCGCTTCAGCAGAGTCTGCTGGAACAAGGTCTGAGCGACAAGGGAATCGTCGTCGGAGAGGGGTTCGACTACGAGATCATCGACAAGATCTATGCCCCGCACGACGATCTGAGCCTCCTCGTGGTCCTCAAGAGCGACGGGTCCATCGAAAAGCGGGTGATCGCATCCGTCGTCGAGGCGCTGAAATGCGACCCGTCGTTCGTCGATGAATGGAAAGCCTTCCAGATCGCTTTCGCCAATCCTTCGCTACAGATGGTCAGCTTCACGATCACTGAGAAAGGCTACAGCCTGCGCAATGCCGACGGCGTGTTCTTCCCCTCCGTCGAAGCCGATTTCGCCTCCGGTCCGCAGCATCCTGCCATGTTCCTTTCCAAGCTGACCGCGCTGGTATACGGCCGCTACCTCTCCGGGGCGTCGCCGCTGGCGCTGGTGAGCATGGACAACTGTTCTCATAACGGCGAAAAGCTACAGACTGCGGTCCTGACTATCGCCAGACAATGGGCGCAGCGCGATCTGGTGGATCAGGGCTTCGTCGACTATCTCTCGGATCCTTCGAAAGTCGGCTTCCCCTGGAGCATGATCGACAAAATCACTCCCAGGCCGGACGAAAAGGTGAGGGCGTCGCTTGAAGCTGATGGATTCGAGGACACCCGGATCGTCGTCACCGACAAAAAGACATGGATCGCTCCGTTCGTCAACGCAGAGGAACCTCAGTACCTCGTCATCGAGGATCTGTTCCCCAACGGACGGCCTCCTCTTGAGAAAGCCGGCGTCTACTTCACCGACCGCGACACAGTCAACAAGGTGGAGAAGATGAAGGTCTGCACCTGCCTGAACCCGTTGCATACCTGTCTGGCCATCTACGGCTGTCTGCTCGGTTATACGCTGATCGCCGACGAAATGCGCGATCCCCAGCTATCCAAGATGGTCGACAGAATCGGCTATGCCGAAGGTCTTCCGGTCGTCGTCGATCCCGGCATTCTCGATCCCAAGGCGTTTATCAAGGAAGTGCTCGAGGTCCGCTTCCCCAATCCGTTCATGCCGGACACTCCGCAGCGCATTGCATGCGATACATCGCAGAAACTGTCGATCCGCTACGGCGAGACGATCAAGGCGTACCTTGCGAGCAAGACGCTCGATGTGTCGTCGCTCAAGCTGATTCCTCTGGTGTTCGCAGGCTGGTGCCGGTATCTGATGGGAGTCGACGACAATGGCGGCACGTTCGAACTGAGCCCCGACCCGCTGCTCTCCCATGTCTGCCCGTACGTGGCGTCGGTCAGGCTCGGGGATGCCGGCCCGTTCGACGAGACGCTTCGTCCGATCCTCTCCGATGCGAAGATCTTCGGCGTCGACCTCTATGAGGCCAAGCTCGCTCCGCTGGTGGTTTCGTATTTCACCGAACTGGTGGCGGGCCCTGGCGCGGTGCGTCGGACGCTGGAGAAATATGTCGGCTGACGGCTGTCGGATTTTCATTTGCACGAACACTCCTTTTCCATCATCACAGGTGGGAAAGGAGTTTCTTTTTTTCCGGGATGCGATACTATAGGCATAGGGGAAGATAGGAGCGATGTTTCAGAGAATCACCAAGAAGACAGTCATCGAATACACCTATATCATACTGGGGACGGCCGTCGCGGGATTCGCCGTCGCCGGGTTCATTACTCCGGCCAAGATCGCCAGCGGCGGGGTGAACGGCATCGGGACGATCTGCTACTATACGTTCGGATGGGATCCCGGTGTCGTGATGATGGCGTGCAGCGTCCCGCTGTTTCTCTTCGGCATGAAGATCTTCGGCCCGCTGTACGGCGCCAAGTCGCTGGTCGGGTCGCTGCTGTTCTCCCTCTGGGTCAGTGTGTTCGGGCAGTTGACCGGATACGACGGATTCCTCGTCTATACCGACAAGGTCGATGTCCTGTTGTCGGCTATCTTCGGTGGAGCTCTGCTCGGCGGCGGGATCGGGACGGTGATGCGCTCGGGGGCCAACACCGGAGGAACCGACATCGTGGCGCAGATCATCAATAAGTACACGCCCCTTCCGCTGGGAACCGCGCTGTTTCTTGTCGATGGCCTGGTCATTGCCGCCGGTGCCGTCGTGTTCGGGTTCGAACGGGCCTTGTTCGCTATCATCACACTCTATATCTCCGGCCAGACGATCAACTTCGTGGTGATGAGCCTCGGAACGAAGTATGCGAAGACCGCCTACATCGTCAGCAAGAAGCATGATGCGATCGGCAAGCGGATCATCGGTGAACTCCACCATGGCGCGACGTTGCTTTCCGGCGTAGGCGTCTATACCGGTCGAAGTCGCACCATGCTTATGGCGGTCGTCCACAACCGGCAGATCAACGCTCTGGAGCGGATCGTCCACGAAGAGGATCCTGATGCGTTCATGTTTGTCAACGAAACCTACCAGGTCCAGGGGCAGGGTTTCGCCAATGTGAAGGTAAAGCCTGTTTCGGATGATGATTGATCGTCATGTGCATGACCTCTGCCATAGAGTGCCATTTTTCAGTTGTTAACTGTATAATTGTTCATGCTGTATAAAATAAGTTTTACAATACGACAATGTATTGCTTTGCCATTGCTTTGCCATTGATGCATGGTTGGTCGGTGATTGCTCGGGTATTGCTGTGCCATTGCTGTGCCATTGCTCAAAAATTGGCTCGGAGCATCAGGCTGGATTCATTGCCGAAAAGCCGAATATCGCATGTAGTTTGGTTTGCGAGGCCATGCTCTGGCACTAGAAGAACACCATTGCCAGAACCACCGTAATGATTCCCGACATGGATAGGGCGATGCCGCTCATGGCTCCTTCGACTTCTCCCAATTCGATCGCCTTGCTGGTTCCGACTGCATGGCTGCAGGTTCCGATTCCTACTCCGACTGCAATCGGATCGGATATTCGCATCAGCTTGATCAAGGATGGAGCCATGATGTTGCCGAAAATACCGGTGATCACGACTGCTACGACGGTCAGGGAAGCTTGTCCTCCCAACTGCCCGCTGATTTCGATTGCGATCGGCGTGGTCACCGATTTCGGCAAGAGCGAAGCGATGGTCGCATCGTCCATGCCGAAGGCTTTCGCCAGTACCCAGACGCTCGCCAACGAGACCGCAGATCCTGCGAACGTTCCGCAAAGGATCGCGATGCAATGATTCTTGAGCAACTTCCGTTGCCGGTAGATCGCCAATGCCAGAACCGCCGTCGCTGGACCGAGGAACATGGAGATCATCACACCGCCCTGAGAATAGCTGGAGAGAGGTATGTCCAAGACCGTCAGGATCGAGATGATCAGGAGGACGGCGACCAGAAGCGGATTGGCCAACGGGGATTTTGTCCTTCTGTTGAGCCAGACTCCTATGGAATAACAGCAGATGCTCAGCGCGATCCCGAAGAACGGCGATTCGAAGACCTGGGAGAGTGCTCCGTTCATGGAGTTGCCTCCTCTCCGCCGGATCCGCGGTTTCTGCGCTTCGCCCGTTGGAATGCGAGTACCGCCGAGACGGTTCCGGCGGAGGCGACGAACACAAGGATCGTCGTGACGAAGCAGATGACCAGCAGCTGCCACCAGCGACCGCGCAGTAGCTGAACATGTTCCAGGATGCCTACGCCTGCAGGGATGAAGAAGAACGTCATGTTCTGGAGCAGGAAGTCCGCTTTTGCCCCGATATGTTCGATTTTCAGTGTTCTTGTGCCGAGAAGTAGCAGCAACAGCAGCATGCCGATGATGCTCGCCGGGAAGGTGAACGGCAATATCGCCGAGATCAGCTCTCCGAGCAGACAGATCCCGAAAACGATGCCTACCTGTCCGAGAATGTTCATCGCCGGTTGTTTCCTCCGTCGTCCCTGTCGCGGTTCGGTACTTGTCCGAGACCGCACCGTCCGTTGTCCGTTCATCCTACCGGACCAGGCGGGCTTTGTATAGTGGTCTCAAGCGGATTCGGGTGTCCGTGGCAGATGGACCGCAAAGAGCCGTTCCTCTCTGCCCGAAGGCGATTGGAACGGCTCGTATGTGCGACTGCTGGATGTCGCCGATGTCAGGAGAGTTTCGCCTTCAGCTGCGATACTTGCGTTCGTGTCAGTCCGACGACATTGATCAGGTAGTCCTCAGCCACCTTCTGTATGTTGGCGTCGGTGACCGCCTGTCCGTTGTTCATCTGTACGAACATGTCTGTGATGATTTTGGCGATGAGCGGGTATTTCGCATCTGTCTTCGATACATGGAAGTAGTTCGTGTAAGTGACCATGTAGTCGTCTTCGATTTCCTTCACCGTCGCTCCCATCAGAGCTTCCAGCACCGCCGCGACCATTCCTGCGCGGTCCTTGCCCTCGTTGCAGTGGACATAGTACGGACCTTCGTGATCGAGCATGAACAGCAGGCCGTCTTTTAGTTTTGCGATAAAGGCAGGATCGTTGAAATCGATGCCCATGTCCAGGGCGATGACGTCGCCGTGCTCGACGAGGGTCTGATAGTATGGTGCGGCCGGAAGGTTCGGCGCCATGCTTTCCTTGCTATCGGCAAGGTTGATGACGGTCTTGATCTTCGCCTGTTCGACCAGTTTCGCCGCATACGGCGCTCTTGCGTCATCCAGGACCGGGTTGCAGCCTCTGTACAGCCGCTGTCGTGCGATCTTGCCTGCTACCATCTCCCGGAAATTGGCGAAGACAGGGTCCGAAGCGTACTCTGTCCGCTCCTCCGATTTTACTAGATGCCTGATTTCGTATTCGTTCAGATACCCTGCCTTGTCCGCCATGGTCAGCGTCACCGCCGTTCCGACGTCGGTTCCCGTTTTGCCGGCGAAATTGTCGTAACTCATCGCCAAGGCGATCTTTCCGGATGATGGTCGGACGAGGAATCCGCCGCGGTCGACGTCGCTATAGGTGCCGACATAGGGGGCGTCGATGTTCTGGCTCCCGATCGCGATGGTGATGATGTCGCCCAGCTGGTATCCTGCGTCCGTCATGGTCGCTTCATCGATGGTCGTCGTGGCGTTCCCATATTTGTCGATGTTCTCGATGGTTCCTTCCAGGCTTCTGTATTCGACCGAGGTCTGTTGAACCGGCTGTTCGATTGGCTGTTCCTGCCTGGCCGTCGCGCAGGAAACCATGATGATCAGCAGCAGGGGCAGGATCATCATCCGAACGATGCGATGTCTGTTCATAGTCATAGCTACTCCCTCCAGTGTTCGTGTGATGAGTCGAGCATACAATGTCGGTGCGGATCGCGCAAGGGAAAGGGATTGGCGAGGTCTGTTGCTATTTTCGTTGCATGTCGGTACATTATCCGACGGAGGAATGTGATCATGAACGAAACATTGCAAACGATATTCCAGCGCAGGAGCGTACGCGCTTATTCCGATCGTCCTGTGCAGGATACGGATGTCGAGTTGATCGTGCGGGCTGGGCGGTACGCTCCTAGCGGGATGAACACCCAAGGCTGGCATTTCACTGTGCTTAGGAATCAGGACAAGCTCAAAAGTCTTGGCGAACGCGTTGCAGGTGTCGGTCAGACGTTCTTCTACAACGCTCCTGTCCTGATTCTGGTGTCGTATCGTATCGGCAACCGTTTCGCAGAAGACGACTGCGCTTGCGCCATGATGAATATGATGCTTGCCGCGACGTCTCTCGGTCTCGGTTCTGTCTGGTGCAATCGTATCAACGGTAATAGCCAGTTCGATACTTCGTTGCAGGATTATGGTGTGCCGGCCGGTTATCAGGTTCACGGTTGTCTGGCTCTTGGCTATGCGTCTTCTCCGCTTCCTGCCGACAGAGAGAACAAATCCGATACCGTCACGTATCTATGAGTTGAGGGTTAGGGTCATTGTATGGTCATTGTAGGGCCATTGTAGGGTTGGCGCGGGGTGTGCGTGGTACTCGTGTATCGATGTCTGGGGGGCGACGGTCAACTGGAATTCTCCCTAAGACGCCGACCTGCCGAAGCACGTGAGCATGCCGAAATACGAGAGCATGCCGAAATACGAGAGCATGCCGAAATACGAGAGCATGCCGAAATACGCCGGACAAACGGAAAGGTGTCACCGGACCCGATCGGACCCGACCCGAACGAACCTGACCCGACTCAGTGACACCCTGCAAAATCATCGCACGGGGTGCGTACCTACTGCAATCACCCTACCATGACCCTAATGTGGGAGAGGAACTCCTGATACGCATTCTCACAATGCTCGTCCGGCTCGTAATCGACCAGAGGATAATGCTCCATCACGAAGTCGATATCCTTGTCGCCCCGACCGGAAAGATTCACCAGAATCGACTTGTCCTTGCCAAGCGAACCGGCGAGCTTCGTAGCATACGCCACCGCATGGGAAGACTCAAGGGCGGGGATGATCCCCTCCATCCGACTCAGACCATAGAACGCCTCGACAGCCTCCCGATCCGTCGCAGTGACATAGTTCACCCGCTCGATCGTCTTGAGGAAACTATGCTGCGGACCCACCCCCGGATAGTCCAGACCACTTGCGATCGAATAAACAGGAAGCGGTTCCCCGTCCTTGTCCTGCAACAAGAAGCTCTTGAAACCATGCAGGATGCCGACACTCCCCTTAGTCAACGTAGCCGCATGCTGGTCGGTATCAAGCCCCTTGCCCGCAGGCTCGACCCCATAAATCGCCACGGGATCATCGAGAAACGCACTGAAAATACCCATCGCATTGGAACCGCCGCCAACACAGGCGACGATATTGTCCGGCAAACCTCCCGTCATTTCACGGAACTGCTTCTTCGCCTCGACGCCAATGACACTCTGGAAATCGCGGACCATCATCGGAAACGGATGCGGCCCGACGACCGACCCGATGCAATATATCTGCGTGACAGGATCGGCGAGATACGCCTCGAACGCCGCATCGACCGCATCCTTGAGCGTCTGCGTACCACGGGTCACTTCAACCACACGAGCCCCGAGCACCTTCATCCGGCTGACGTTCGGAGCCTCCTTGCGGACATCGACCGCCCCCATGTAGATATCGCACTCCAGACCAAGCAACGCCGCAGCGGTGGCCAGCGCCACGCCATGCTGACCTGCTCCGGTCTCGGCAATCACCTTCTTCTTGCCCATCTTGCGAGCCAGAAGGACTTCGCCGATGCAGTGGTTGATCTTGTGGGCGCCCGTATGGTTCAAGTCCTCCCGCTTGAGATATATCTGCGCGCCGCCCACCGCATCGGACAACCGCTTGGCATGATAGACAGGAGAGGGCCGCCCCACGTAATGAACCCGCAAGTCGCTCAGCTCCTGCAGGAACTGTGGATCCTGCACGATCTCTTCGTAGGACTTGGCCACATCGTCCATGACCTTCTGCAATTGTTCCGGCAGATACGCCCCGCCGAACTCACCGAAATACCCCTTGTCGTCGGGAAGATTCGTCGTATCGATTCCGTTTGTCACAGGATTATTCATTTGTTTCTCCTATCGTGGTATTGACGTGATCATCATCCAAGAAAATGATCGCTGAAAATTCCGAAAGAGCACGGACGACCGTCCGATGACCTTCGGCTGAAAGCGCTGTCAGCATCGCCAACACAGCGCATGATCATCGATCTGTCTGTATGATGAGTCCACTTTCGCAATCCTCCGTTCCTGGTATATCGATGATGTTACTGTTAATAGAAACGATTGTCAACAGGTTCCGAACATTTTCCATATGGTATGCCATCGCCCCGGTTTTATGGTATGATACTTTGGCAAGAGGTATTTTGCATATGCTCAATGGCGACGATATCTCCTACATGGCCGAATGTATGTCGTTCTGGAAATCCTTGACGGATGACGAACGCGACTATCTCGTCAAGCAGACGATGGATCTGACCTATGAGAAAGGTTCCGTCATCCACAATGACAGAAAGAATTGCACCGGCGTGATGCTGGTAGTCTACGGAAGGCTGCGGGTTTATATCGTGGGAGATGACGGAAAGGAGATCACCCTCTACCGGTTGGTCGAACGGGACGTCTGCGTGCTGTCCGCTTCCTGCGTCCTGCGCAACATCACGTTCGACGTCCATATCCAGGCGGAGGAACCTACGAGGATTCTCAACATCCCTGTGGAAACATACCGACACCTGGAACAATCGAACCAGAAAGTACAGGACTTCACGAACCAGCTGGTATCGTCACGGTTCAGCGACGTGATGTGGGTCATGGAGCAGCTGGTATTCATGTCGATGGACAAACGGCTGGCGATCTACCTGCTGGAGCAGTCCGCTCTCGTGGGAAGCGACAGTCTCAAACTGACCCATGAAGCGATCGCCCACGATCTCGGCACTGCCCGCGAAGTCGTGACCAGGTTGCTCAAGTATTTCCAGGATGAAAAGATGGTGACGCTCGCCCGGGGGGAGATCACCATCATCGACCATTCCGCGCTGATGCGACTCAGCGAATGATCCCCCGATAGACCAGATCGCCGTCCTGATGCATCCCGTATCGCCGGAAATCCGGTGATCGCCGTATCTCCAATATTTTCGTTCCAACCACAGTTCTTTTCCAGCCGTCAGCCCGATCGGATTGTTTTTCGTGTTCGTGCTTGACAGCTCGATGATTCACGGGTAGACTCTGATTAAGGAATACCTAATTTAATTATTATATATACCTAAAACAAAGAATGCCCGAACCATGCCGCCATCAGGCCGTCGATACGGGATGTCTGCAAGTCCTGCGCTTTCGACCGGTTCCTTCGGTGAATGCTGAGGCAAAGAGGTGAGATGAATGAAACAATGCGTACGGTTGAACGAGCTCATGCCTGGACAACATGCCGTCGTAACCAGGCTTACGTCGAACGGAGGCCTTCGAAGGAGGTTACAGGATCTGGGACTGGCCCAGGGAAGCGAAGTGGCCTGCGTTCAGTACAGTCCGCTTGGCGATCCGGTCGCCTATGAAGTGTGCGGAACGATCATCGCCCTGCGCCGAAAGGACGCGCACGAAATCGAAGTGGAGGAGGTGGCATATCATGGGTGCGACGAGCGACAATAGAGAAGTAAAGCTGCCCGTCTACGCAGGATTGCAGATCCATAAGCAGAAGCCGGGTGATCGGGTCATAGCGCTGGCGGGCAATCCGAACGTAGGTAAGTCGACGGTATTCAATGCGCTGACCGGCATGAAGCAGCATACAGGGAACTGGCCGGGCAAGACGGTGGTGAACGCACAGGGCTACTGCACGTGGCATAACGAGGGTATGGTGCTTGTCGATATTCCGGGAAGCTATTCCTTGATGGCCCGATCTTCCGAGGAAGAGGTCGCCCGTGACTTTATCTGTTTCGGGAAACCGGATGCGGTCGTAGTGGTGTGCGATGCGACGAGTCTGGAGCGGAACCTGAACCTGGTGCTACAGATCATCGAGGCTTCGAAACGAACCGTTGTCTGCGTCAACCTGATGGACGAAGCACGCAAGAAGCACATCGAACTGGATCTGGCTCTGCTGTCGAAGCGACTTGGCGTGCCTGTCGTCGGTACGACGGCCCGTTCGAGGAAAGGATTGGACGGATTGCTCGATCAGGTGCAAGGGATATTGCGGGAGGGGCATCCGCAGGAAAGGCGGTTGCTGGTATCGTACCCAGACTATATCGAAGAAGCGATCGGGCAGCTCGTTCCCGCGATCGAGCAGGGGGCGAAAGGGGAGCTTGACGCAAGATGGCTCGCAGCACGCTTGCTGGATGGGGACGATGGATTCTGGGTGTCGCTGCAGGAAAGCTTAGGGGTCTCGCCCAAATCCGACTCTGGCGTCGCGACGGCATTGCGACAGGTCCTTTCCGGATTCCTGTTGCGGGGAATATCCCTGACACAGGTCCAGGACGATATGGTCGCATCGTTCGTACATACCGCGGCGGAGGTCTGCGATGGTGTGGTGACGGTCACACGTCAGGGTGGAGATGCGCGGGATCGCCGTCTGGACAAGCTGTTTACCAGCAAAGCGACAGGATTTCCAATCATGCTCCTGTTGCTGCTGCTGATATTCTGGTTCACTATCTCGGGTGCGAGCGTACCTTCCGAACTCCTGGCAAAGGGGCTGTTCTGGCTTGAGGATCGGCTTGCTTGGGGAGCTTTGGCGATAGGGCTTCCTACCATTCTCGTCGATATTTTGATTCACGGCATCTACAATGTCATGGCCTGGGTCGTCAGCGTCATGTTGCCTCCGATGGCGATATTTTTCCCGCTGTTCACCTTGCTGGAGGATTTCGGATATCTGCCGAGGATGGCGTTCAATCTGGACAAGTGCTTCCAGAGCTGCGATGCCTGCGGCAAGCAGGCTCTGACCATGTGCATGGGATTCGGTTGCAATGCGGCGGGGGTCACCGGCTGCCGGATCATCGATTCCCCGCGGGAGCGGTTGATCGCTATCCTAACCAACAGCTTCGTCCCATGCAACGGACGGTTCCCGATTCTTATATCGATTATCTCGATGTTCTTGATCGGCAGCGCCACGGGGATGCTCGGATCTTTGCTGGGGGCGTTGATCCTTGTGGGGCTCATCGTCGTCGGCGTAGGTATGACGCTGCTTGTATCGAAGATTCTTTCCAGGACCATCCTGAAAGGAGTCCCTTCATCCTTTACGCTGGAACTTCCTCCGTATCGGAAGCCACAGATCGGCAAGGTAATCGTCAGAAGTATCGTGGACCGGACGCTGAAGGTGCTGGGACGCGCGGTAGTCGCCGCGGCTCCCGCCGGTTTGATCATCTGGATTCTGGCGCACACGAGCATCGGAGGGATCACGCTGCTGGCGAAACTTACCGGGTTCCTTGACCCGTTCGGGCATCTGCTCGGGATGGACGGTGTGATCCTGACCGGATTCCTGCTCGGCTTCCCCGCGAACGAGATCGTGATTCCGATCATCATCATGACCTACCTCGCGCAGGGATCTCTGATGGAGCTTGAAGGCGCCGCTCTGCTACAGCTATTCGTCCAGAACGGCTGGACTTGGGTGACTGCGGTCAGTACTCTGATCTTCGCGTTGTTCCACTGGCCTTGCGCTACTACCTGCCTCACTGTACAGAAGGAGACCCAGCGATTCAAATGGACGGCACTGTCCTTCCTGTTGCCTACCGTCAGCGGAATCGTGTGCTGCTTCCTGTTCAACACTGTGGTGCGGATATTCATGTAGGAGACTGGCGATATGGAATCGATACTCGACTTGCTCGGAATAGGATTGACAAGCCCGCTGGAGGGAGGAGATAGTGGAAGAGGAGGCGGACCATGACATCCAATCAAGAAGATTATCTGAAGGTGCTGTATGAAGCCGGAGGATTGGAACGGCATATTTCCAACAAGGAAATCGCCGACAAGCTCGCTGTGGCTCCTGCGTCGGTTTCCGAGATGCTGGCCAAGCTCAATCAGAACGGGCTGGTGGAGTACGAACCATATAAAGGATCCCGTCTCACCGAGGCAGGGCTGGCCGCCTGCATGGATGTCGTGCGGAGCCACCGGCTCTGGGAGGTGTTCCTGATGCGTCATCTCGGCTATACGTGGAGGGAGGCCCACGAAGACGCCCATCTGCTGGAACATGTCGCTCCCGCCAGGATGGTCGAACGACTGGATATGTTCCTGAATCATCCCCGGATGTGCCCCCATGGGCATGAGATTCCGCAACGACGGGAACTGCCGCATCCGGTTCCTCTTCTCCGGCTGTCGGATCTACATGTGGGAGAGCGGGCGGTCGTTTCGCAGATAGAGGAAGAAGGCGCGTTGCTGGATTATCTGGAACGGATCGGGCTGCATATCCGCAAGCCGGTCGAGGTCGTGGAGATCGAGGAATATGAAGGCGGCGTCACCTTCGTTCAGGAGGGCAGAATGATTCATGTCGGACAGGCTGCCGCCCGGAGGATATTCGTCGAACGCGAGGAGGGCTCTGAACAATAGGATTCTCCTTGTGCATCGAGTTGCATGGAAGGGGGGATTCGCACAGGACGAAAAAAAGATGGCGGATATCTCTTTGAGAGATTCCGCCATCTTCGATAGGTCGTCATGGAGCCGCATGTGTCGTTCGTATGGCAAACCCATCGGGCATGCCGCATACCGTATTACAGGCTGGCGGCGGGTCGGACGGAGCGATGCGGCGACTGCTTAGTTCATGAGCATCCGCTGTAGCTGATCCTCGTTCCTGACGCCGACTTCCTTCGCCACGGCTTTGCCGTCCTTGAATACGATCAAGGTGGGAATGCTCATGACGCCGAACTGCATCGCCAGTTCCTGCTGTTCGTCGACATTGACCTTTGCGAGGACTGCCGTCGACGAGGTGTTCGTCTCATCCATCTTCTTGTCCAGACTCTCGAGAATCTGGCCCTGCATCCGGCAGGGGCCGCACCATGTGGCCCAGAAATCCACCAATACGGGTACTTTGCTCTCCAATACTTCCTGCTTGAATGTTTCAGCGGTTACGTGCTTGATCATGAATATTCCTCCATATCTGAATCGATGACGATTTTCCAAGTCGCAGACTTGTTTTGTGTTCGGTACGTTTCGTTTCGTACTTCCATAATATACTACCATAATCTTCCTTCGTATGTGATTTTATCACAGTCGTTCCTGAAGAAAGTTAGTATATTCTAACTATCAGCCGGAGCGCATGGCCGTAGGGTCGGGATCGCACCGGTGGAGATGGAACTTAATGAAGGAGAAAAGACTATGGAAGATGTACAGTATCGCATGCCGTTGATCGGGGACGAAGCTCCCGCTTTTACCGCGACGACCACCCAGGGCGTCATCAATTTCCCTGCCGACTACAAAGGCAAGTGGGTGATTCTCTTCTCGCACCCCGCGGATTTTACACCGGTTTGTACCACCGAATTCATGACATTCGCATCGATGATGGATGAATTCAAGGCGCTGAATACGGAATTGGTCGGTCTGTCCGTCGATTCTCTGTATGCGCATATCGCTTGGTTGAGAAAGATCCAGGAATTGGAATGGAACGGGAAGAAACACATCAACGTGACGTTCCCGTTGATCGAGGATATCAAGATGGACGTGGCGAAGAAGTACGGGATGATCCAGCCCAACGCGTCGGGTACCCAGGCTGTCCGCGCCGTGTTCGTCATCGATCCGAAGGGCAAGGTCCGGACGATTCTCTACTATCCGCTGTCGACCGGAAGAAACTTCGACGAAATCAAGCGGATCATTCTTGCGTTGCAGAAAGCTGACAGCGACAATGTGGCGACCCCTGCAGACTGGAGACCTGGCGATGACGTGATCGTTCCGACCGCCGGCAGCTGCGGCACGGCGAAGGAACGGATGGAAAATCAGGACGAGAACACCTACTGTCTCGACTGGTTCATGTGCTTCAAGAAAGAGAAGAAGAAATAAGCGGAAGCTTGTTTTGTGTTGATTGATCGACGGGGCTGTCCTGTATGTCGTTCGTGGCTGCGGGACAGCCCTCGCCGTATGGGGCCTCCGAAACGTTCCGTCATCCCGCCAGGAAACGGAGCGACGGATAGAATAGCTTCATGATCCAGTCGGGGAAGAGGGTATCGAGCAGCAGTCCGATCGCCGAGGTTCCTGCATGGGCGGAGGCCCGCATCTCCCAGCGGATCACGGCGGCGCTGGAGAGGATGGCCGAAGCGAGGAACAGGCTGGTGCCGAATCCTGCGATCCGGTTCGCTATATCCTGTTCCAGCGAATCGATGAGTTCCAGCAATCTCGGAAGCGCCAGCGTCATCCAGAACAAGCCGAGCGTCCCCCATATGATCGCCATGGAAAGGCTCGTCCGTCCTGCGAAGTTGAGCGGTTGCTGGCTATATTCCCATGAGTTGGAACCGAATACCCACGATTGGACGAGACTTGCCAGAAGCTCGAATGCCGAGCCGATCGTCGCCGCTCCGAAGAATACCGCCGCATTGCGATATCGGAGTCGATAGAGTGGTCTGAGCGTCACCGTCATCAGCAAGGCGCCGATGGCATAGATGGGATGGATCGGCACGAAGATCAGCCCGGCCCGCCATTGCAGCGCTCCTTTGGTGACGTATGTCCAGGCGGTCTCCAGAATGGTTCCTACGACACCGCCGATCAAGAACGCGAGGACGAACTGCATGACGGAGATGTTGTACAGTTCGATGTTCTCATACCGTTCCCTGAATTCATACCGGGATTTCCTTTTTTCCTTGCCGCTACCGCTTTTGCTGCCCATATGTTCCCTGCATCGTTCTCGTCTACGCTCCGACGTGCGCCGGCGTTGTTCCATCGTACAGGTTGTGGCCGGCAAGAGCAAGGGAGTATGGCCGTGGCGGCGGCGCACAGGAAAAAAGCTCCGATAGCAGGCGTCAATGGAGCGGCGCATATTGCAACCCACAGCGTTTTCGTTGAGAATGACATATCGACCTGCGTGGAGGTTCTTATGATTGATTTGCATTGCGACACGGTCTATTCGCTCTGGAAAAGCGGCAGCGATGAGACGTTGCTTCATAATTCTCTGTCGGTGGACGCTCGGAAGATGCGTGAGGGAGGTGTCACGGCCCAATGTTTCGCACTCTTCGTACCGATGCATGATCATGTGCCTGAGAACCACGGCGGGAAAACACCATGGCGCATTCTGCTTGAACTCTACAAGCGGTTTCGTAAGGAGATCCATGAAAGCGGAGGCGTGTTCCGTCAGGCGCGGTCTACGGACGATCTGCTTCGGAACGAACGGGACGGCGTGCTTTCCGCGATCCTTACTACAGAGGAGGGCGGACTGCTGGAAGGGAGGATCGAACGGCTGGAAGCGATCAAAGAGATGGGAGTGAAGATCTTTTCGTTGACATGGAATTATGAAAACGAATTGGGATATCCGAATTCCACGGATCCGTCAGTCATGAACAAGGGACTGAAGGAGCTTGGCTTCGAAACCGTGGAAGAGCTCGATCGTCTCGGCATCCTGGTGGATGTGTCCCATCTTTCCGACGGCGGTTTCTGGGATGTGGCACGTGTGAGCAGACAACTCGGACGTCCGTTCGTCGCCACTCATTCCGATGCGAGGGCGATTACCCCGCAGACCCGGAACCTGACCGATCCGATGCTTCGCGAACTGGCCGATTGCGGAGGCGTGGCAGGCTTGAATTTCTGTCCTGCGTTCCTATCGTCGCCCGACGAAGCTTCTGGCGAGCTTCTCCAGCAAGCGCCGACCGGAGATGGACCAATCCCTCCCTCCATGATCAGCAGGATCGAAGACATGGTGCGTCATGTACTGCATGTCCGCAATGTCGCCGGTTGCGAATGTCTGGCGCTGGGAACCGATTTCGATGGAATCGGCGGTGTGCTGGAGATCGATACCTCCGCGAAGCTTCCGTTGTTGCGGGATGCGCTCCACGATGCGGGCATGTCCGAATCGGAACTGGACAGGATGTGGAAGGGAAATGCTATGCGGATGTTCCGGGCGATGGAACGGCCTTTCTGATGCGAAACCGCCACGTCCCCCGCCGGTCAGGATGCGATCGTCGCCCGCAACAGTTTCAGGCGGCGCTTGTCTTCGGCATCGACTCGTAGCGATTCGATGCATTTCTGGATGGCTTTGCGTCTGATCTGGGGCATGACTTGTCCGCTTTCCAGCAGTGCCATCGTCTTGTCCCGGAATTTGACGAAACAAACCGACAGCGCCCAGCCGGCGCCCATCTGCACATAGTAGAAATCACTTCGTACGTTTGCAAGAAGAGCCAGTACCTGGTCGATATGCCTGTCGTCGATGAAGTAGTCCATCGCCATGATGATCGCGAACCGGACCGCCCATGGATTGGCGGAATCAAAATAGGGGAGGATGAAGGTCCAGTATGCGTCGGGATGCTTGCGTGCGTCCGTGAATGTTGCACAGGCGCTATCGCAGACAGCCCACCCATCGATATCTTCGACGAATGTTCCGATACGGGAAATCCGTTCTTCGGTCGACATCTTCGCATAGCCGATGACGAACCCCCGGAGCAGGACTTCTTCGAACGAATCGCTTCCGGCCTGATCGAGGAACACTCGCCAGTCTCCGCCTGCGATTTCCTTTCCGATCGTTCGAAGTGCGGGCAGCCGCACTCCCAGCACAGGATGCGACGATGGAACCAGTGCTTCGCTGAACGCGCGGAACCGCTCGTCCGATTTCACTTCATGCAACTTGTCCAGCACCGACTGCCTATCCATGGCTAGAGCTCCATTCGCTTGAAGAAGCGGAACAAGTTGTCCACCGTCAGCTCCAGATCGCTCTTGCACCGTTTCGCCGCTTCCTTGAACGGAACGGCAACGCGGTTGATGCTGAAGATGCCGCTTACTCCCTGTTCGTATGCCCCTTCGATGTCGTCTCCGATATCACCGACGATGGCGATGACCGGTACGGCTTTCGATCGCGCTCGGCGCGCGACTCCGATCACCACCTTCCCTCTGAGGCTCTGTCCGTCGATTTTTCCTTCGCCGGTCAGGACGAGGTCCGCCCCTTCGACCAGAGAATCGAACTTGACGGTGTCGAGGACTGTCTCGATGCCCATTTGCAGGCGGGATCCGAAGAAGGCCGCCATGCCTCCGCCCATTCCTCCCGCCGCGCCGGATCCGGGAATCCGCTGGACATCCGTGCCGCAATCGCGAGCCAGTATTTTCGCTAGGCTCGCCATCTGCGCATCGAGCATCCGTACCATCGCGTCGTCGGCGCCTTTCTGCGGGGCAAAGACATATGCGGCTCCAGTAGGACCGCTGAACGGATTGTCGATGTCGCACATCGTGATGATCTCGACGGCCTTGAATTCCTGTGCGAGATTCGCCATATCGATTTTCGCCACCGAGCCCAGCGTACCCCCGGTGGGGATGAACTCGTTTCCGCTCGCGTCCAGGAAACGAATGCCCGCCGCTGCAGCCGCTCCGCACCCGGCGTCGTTCGTCGCGCTTCCGCCTAGCCCGACGACTAGTTTCCTGCACCCGCTGCGGACTGCGTCGAGCATCAGCTGTCCGACGCCATAGGTCGTCGTACGATCGGGATGCTTGTCGTCGCCGACAAGGGGGAGTCCCGCGCAGGCGGCCATCTCTATGACCGCCGTTGCTCCGTCGTCCACGATTCCATAGAACGCCTCCATGTCTTCCATGTACGGCCCTTTGACGACGACATGGCGCAACTGCCCTCCCATTGCGTCCAAAAATGATGCGACGCTGCCTTCCCCTCCGTCTGCGACTGGAATCGAAATCACTTTCGCTTCAGGATAGTGTCCGTGGACAACACGTTCCATGATGGAGCATATTTCTTGTGAACTCATCGTTCCTTTGAATGAGTCGGGGATCAGCAGGACTTTCTTCATAAGCCTTCTCCTGTTCTGGCGATCGCCGGATTTTCCGGACCGCCGGTAGTATCGATATCATATACCATGTCGGCCGTTCCGTGAAACCACATGATCCGTTATGCATGGTGCGGATGCGCCTTTTGGGAGACGGTCCTGATAGCGGATTCCGAACGAGTGTCGCCAGTTGCAAGAAAAAGCCGCCGAAGCTTTTCGGCCCGGGCGGCATTTCCTGCTGTTTCCTTCATATCCCTCATTCAGGATCGTATTAGAGCATGAACAACGAAAGAAGCCAGATGAACACGATTCCCGCCAAGCCCATGATCAGCGTTACCATCGTCTGTGTCTTGTATCCATCCTCGGCTTTGAGATTGCCGAAATTGGTAACGACCCAGAAATAGCTGTCGTTCGCATGGGATACGGTCATGGCTCCGGCTCCGATCGCCATGACGGTCAGCACTCCCGCCAGCGGGGACGTCAGTCCGAGCGCCGTCATCATCGATCCTGATTCTGCGATGCCTCCCATGATGCCTGCGGTCGTGGTGATGGCCACCGTGGAAGAACCCTGAGCGGATTTGAGGATCGCGGCTATCAGGAACGGGAAGAAAATTCCGACGGAAGAAAGGGCGGCGGCATGTTCCTGCATGTAACCGACGAACCCCGCGTTGGCGATGACTTTCCCGAGGACGCCGCCGGCAGCTGTCACGAACAAGATCGGCCCTACGATCTTGAGGGTTTCGTTGGTCATCGCATTGAAGTCCTTCATCTTGCCCGCCTTGGCGAGCAGTACGAGCCCGAACAGTACTCCGATGGTCAATGCGATGATCGGGGTCCCGATGAACGACATGAAGGATCCGAGCGCCCCCTGCCATTTCAGCACTGACGAAATGGAACCGAGCGCCATGGCGATGATCGGCATGATGATCGGGGACAGCGAGAGAAATCCGTTCGGCAATGTCCCGAAGCTTTTCAACAGTTCGTCATAGCTGGGGCCGCCGGACATCTCCGTCAGATCTTCGCTTGACTTCACTTTTTTGCCAATGTAGTTCGCATAGAAATACGCCACGATCAGACACGGGATGGAGACCAGCGCCCCCATGCCGATCACCATCAGCAGATTGTCTCCGACTCCCAGCGTTCCCGCAGCGGCGATCGGACCGGGGGTGGGCGGTATGAACACATGGGACGTATACAGGCCCGCGGACAGCGCCACGGTCATGGCGACGCTTGAATATCTGGTTTTCTGCTGCAGCGCCTTTCTGATGGGATCCAGGATGACGAATCCACTGTCGCAGAACACGGGGATGGACACTACCCATCCCATGATCTCCACCGCCAGTTCCGGATGTTTCGCTCCAACGAGGCGGACGACCATTTCCGCCAGTTTCAACGCGGCGCCGGTCTTTTCCAGAATCGTTCCGATCAGTGCGCCGAGGATGATGACGATGCCGATGCTCGTGAACGTTCCGCTGAATCCTGATCCGATCGTTCCCGGGATGTCTTTCAACGGGATTCCGACGATGATTGCAAGAATCAGCGAAACTCCCATGATGGCAAGGAACGGATGGACCTTGAACCGAGAGATCGCGATGATCATGACTGCTATCGCGATGACGAATGTGATGATCAATCCAATACCGGACATACGATTCCTCCTTGTTTGGTTGCCGTGCGTGCGACTTCATGCACCGTATCCATGGCAGGCAGGGCTTTGAACGAAGCTACGCATTTCTCAGTATACGGCAACTTTCAAGATTAACAAAGCGTTAATATGCGGTGCTGGAGGGGCCTTGTGCGGCGTTGTTCGGTGGTGTTCCGGCGAGCCTGCTGTCAGCGTTTCCAGAACGATTTCGTCAGCAGGGCATAGACGGTGAACAGCTCCAGTCTTCCGACGAGCATCACGAACGAGAGAAGCCATTTCGCCCATGCTGGGTAGAAGCCGAAGTTGCCGGTCGGTCCTACATCGCCGAATCCGATGCCGATGTTCCCCAAGCAGAGGAACGCGGTGGACAGCGACGTGGTGAAATCTACGTTCGTCAGGGAGAGGATCACCGATGTGATCAACCCTGTGGCGAAGTAAACGCCGATGAACGCGGCGATTGACAATACCGTGTCGTTTCTCAGCGTATCTTTGCCGACGCGGATGGGAAACACCCCGTTGGGATGGATTTTCTGTTTGATGTGGGCGATGGCCACCTTGAACATGGTGACTACCCGGATGACCTTGATGCCTCCGCCCGCCGACCCTGCGCATCCTCCGACGAAGAACAGCAGGAACAGCACCATTTGGGCGAACGCCGGCCATATCTGGTAGTTCGCGGTCGCGAAACCCGTCGTGGTCATGATCGATGCAGTCTGGAACGCCGAGTATCGGAACGATGTCCCGAACGCAGGATATGTGCCGTTGACGAAGAGGGAGAGCGCCGCCGCGAACGTTGTGATGCCCCAGATGCCGATGTACGCCTTGAATTCCCCGTCCTTCCATACTTGGGAGAATTTACGGGTCAGCAGCTTGTAGTACAGGGCGAAGTTCGCACCGGCGATCAGCATGAACACGGTGACCACCGTATCGACATATGGACTTGCGAACGACCCGATGCTTCCGTTCTTTACGCAGAACCCTGCGGCTGCCATGGTGGAGAACGTGATTGTCACCGCATCGTAGAGCGTCAGCCCGCCGAACAACAGCAGGATCGTCTGCACTAGGGATAGACCGATGTAGATCATCCAGAGGATCATCGCGCTATTCTGTATCTTGGGGGTCAGCTTGTCCTTCGTCGGTCCGACCGATTCCGCTCCGACGAGTTTCGTCCCTCCCGGTCCGAGGGCAGGCAGCAGCGCGACGAACAGCACGACGATTCCCATACCCCCGAGCCAGTTTGTTGCCGATCTCCAGAACAGGATGCTCGATGGCTTGCTTTCAATTTCGGACAGAACTGTGGCCCCTGTCGTCGTAAAGCCGCTCATGATTTCGAAATAGGCGCCGGAATATGTATCGTACGCTCCGGAAAGCCAGAGCGGTAGGGCGCCGAAAGCGGTCGCTATGACCCATGCGAGCGTGACGAACAGATAGCCATCCTTCGCTCCGAGCTTTGTGTTTCTGTTCTTGTGCACATAGGCGAGGGTGACGACGGAGATCAGCCATACGATCATGATCGTCAGCAGGAACGCCGCGAACGCATTCTCTTCGCCGCGCGCATACGCGATCATCATCGGAACAGCCATCAGCGTTGCGACGAACAGCTGGATATACGCCAGCAGGTGTAGGTTCTGCTTCCAGTTCATCAGGCGGCACCGCCCTCATTGAACATTTTCTGCACGAAGTCGACGGATTCCCGGTTTACGGTGACCAGGACGATATCCCCGGCGGCCAGCTTGTAGCTGCCGCTCGGAATCAGATTCTTACCGTCGGTATCGGTGATTCCCGCGATGATCGCGCGATTGCGCATATCGATTTCGCTCAGCTTCTTGCCACAGACTTTCGATGTTTCCATGATCTTGAATTCATATACTTCTAGTCGTCCGTTGAACAGCGAATGGATGCTCGAGACGTTCTTTCCTCTCAGATACCGTAGCAACGAGTCTACCGTCGCTTCCGTAGTCGATATGACTGAATCGATATCGAGGAAACTCGCCAGCCTGATGTAGTTGTTGTTGTGCTTGACCAGAGCCATCGAACGAGCGATTCCTGCCCGTTTTGCATAGCTGGCGGTGATGATGTTCAGTTCGTCGTTGTCGGTGAGGGATATGAGCAGATCGTAGTTGAGCAGATGCTCCTCCTCCAGGATGCTTTCGTCCGTGATATCGGCCTTGATGACAAGGAGCTCCGGGTACATCGTGGCGAATTGTGTGCAGACATCCGGTTTTTGGTCGACCAGGACGATGTCCTCCCGCGCACCGCTGCTGAAGAAGCCCAGCAGGAAATGGGCGATTTTGCTACCCCCGACCAGGACGATTTTCTTCGGTTTTTTCCTCCGCTGTCCAATGTTTTGGAAGATTTTCGCCACATCGGAATCGTCGGCAACGAGCGATAGCGTGTCGCCCGGATGGATCATCGTATGGCCTGACGGAACGATCGCGCCGTCGGCGCGGTTGATCGCCGCGATTACGAAATCCGCTTTCATCGCGTTACGGAGCGACATTACGTTCCGGTTCGCGAATTTGGAGTTTTCAGTGACGAAGATGTTGTACAGGATCAGATCGGTGTTCTGGAACGTGATTACGTCGCTATAGATGCCGCGCTCTACGATGTTGTAGATCGATTGGGCCGCTTCTGCCTCAGGGTTCACGATGTAGTTGATTCCGAGCAGCGATCCGCTGAGTCCTTTCGTTCCCGTATAGCTGAGATTCCTGATCGCTGCGACTGTATTCTCCACATGGAATTCGCTCGAGACCAACCCGCAGGATACAAGGTTGATTTCGTCGCTGTCCGTTACGGCGACGAACGCATCGGCCGACTCGCAGCCGGCCTCGCGCAATACCTCCAAGTCGGTTCCGCTTCCGGTGACCGCCATGCAGTCGAGCCGAGCTGCCGCGGCGTTGGTACGTTCCAAATCCGAGTCGATGATCACGACGTCCCGTTGTTCATCTATCAGATGTTTCGCGAGACGGAATCCGCGACGACCGGCACCCAAGATCACTATTTTCATACATACCTCTGGTCCATTTCACGAAAAACGGTCGTTTCCTGCGATCGTTCCCGGCCTGATGGACCGTTTTCTCTCTCTTCCATCCATTATGGCATTGTCTCGATTAATTTCAAGTACACCTCCTGTCCGTACTGTTTCCGCCTTCATTTCAGTGCTCGGCATTCTGCCTGCGAGATTCCGGCAGTTTCGGAACCAATATTTCCCAAGGAGTATGTGACATGTTATCAATTTGTTTCGTGACATATAATTAGATGACTGATGCCTTTTTTTATCATTTCTTGCTTTTTCGGTTGACATTATTCTGTTTCTCTATTACTCTTGTTGAGCAATTCGACGCAGGGTAGAGCAGTTGGCAGCTCGTCGGGCTCATAACCCGGAGGTCGCAGGTTCGAGTCCTGTCCCTGCTAAATACTGGCATGATGAATGGATCATCGACAGCACAAAGGTGTTTCGGTGAGACGGCGGTTCCTTATCATCCAAGTTTTTTCGGCAACTCGTTGAGGTGGCATTGGCTACAAAGCGGGTTGCCATTTTTTTTATTCAGTGATGTGTCCTGGTTCAATATACAAATTCGGGAAACCTGACGGTTGGTCGTCGGAACGTATCGCCTTTACCCGGGTGGAGCTCCTGTCTACGTCCAAGGCTAGAGTATCACGGCCCCTTCTGACGGGAGAAAAGCACGTCCGCCTCCGCGTATGCCGGGGGGATTGTTCGATGAATTTCACATTGCGTGATTTTCAGACCGGCGGCTTCAACCGAATAGCCGGCACGACGCTTTTCGTCCTGTAATCTCCCAAGAGACTTCGACGGGGGAACCGTTCATTTTTTGCACAGTCTGTCGTCCAATTTCTTTTTTCTTGCTCAGAATTCGATAATGAAATAGGGTATACTATCAGGTGAGACAAGTCTTGATGCAAGGGAGGACGTCGGTATGCGCTATGAAGATATGGAATACATGAACTATGAACATATCCTTCGGAGCATCGAATGCGATCTGGAAAATCCGTCCAGAGCTGATATCGCGAAACATCTCGGCCTGAGCAGGACAACTGTCTCGACGATCACCAATACGCTGATTTCCTGGGGCGTGGTATCGGAAGGCAAGGGCTTGAGCGTTTCCCGAGGCCGTCCCGGCAATCCGTTGGCGATCAACAATCGGGTCTGGAAAGTTCTCGGGGCTTCGTTCTATTCCTCATCATGGATGTTCGTCCTGTGCGATCTGAGGGGGAAAATCCTCGATACCCATAAGCTTGAGGTCGGTCATCCGACTCCATCCGCCCTTGTCGCGTCGTTGATCGAAGGCTTGCAGTACATGAAGGGGCTGTATGGCGACCATCTGCTTCCCGCGGTCGGCATCGGAGTGCCTGGTGTCGTCGATACGAAGAACGGAGACATCCTGTTCGCCCACGACCTTTCTTGGAAGAACCCGTTTCCCGTCCGGTCCATCGTGGAGCGGGAAGTCGGAACGAAGGTGTTCATGAAGAACCGGTACTGTCTGGCTGGAATCGCCGAATGCAGATACGCCAACCCTACGAAAGAACGGAACATGATCTACATCGGCCTCGGATCAGGGATATCCTGTGCGATTTTCGTCGATGGGAAGCTGGTCGAAGGCGATGGTTTCTCCGCAGGAAGGATCTCGCATATTCAGGTCGATCCAGACGGAAAGCAATGCAATTGCGGCAAGAAAGGCTGTCTGCTGACCGTTGCCAACGAATGGGCTCTGGTGGACATGGTCTTGGCCGGACGAACGGCCGGCCAAGTTTCCGGAGCTTTGGCATCGATGTCCGAAGGGAACATAGACGGGGAATCCGTCGGCGCGGCGGCGGATGCAGGCGACACGTTCGCATGTCATTGCATCGACACCCTTGCAAAACCGTTGGGGAAAGTCATAGCGATGCTCGTCGATGTCCTCAATCCCGGAAAGATCGTGATTGGCGGACCTGTCGGATATTCCTGCGAATATCTCGTCAGGAAGATCGAACGGGACTTGAAACGGTATCCGGAATATCCCCCTGTCGCGAACCTTCGCGTGGAGCGCGGGAGGTTGCGCGAGCCAGGGTCCGCTTTGGGTGCCGCGAGCTTGGTCATCGAACACAAGCTGGAACTGTTGTACCCGCTGTTCAGCTCCAGACTCCAGGACTTCTAGCCTCATTCCTCCATTCCAAGAAAAGCGATGTCACGTTCAGCAACATATGGTAGTGTTCTTCCGATGTCATTGTTTTGTACAATGGAATTGGAGGTTCTGATGGAAAGAAAAATCGGATTCGGCATCATCGGTCTCGGCACCGTCGCCGCCACGCACGCCGCAGCGCTTGCCGCTGGAAGGAACTGCTATCTCGCCGGAGCATATTCATCGACCGAAGGAAAGGCGGAGATGTTCTGCAGGACGCATGGTGGTACCCCGTATACCGATTTGCGGGCGTTCTTCGCCGATCCCGCGATCGAGGCGGTCTGCATCACGACGCCGTCTGGCAACCATATGGATCCTGCGCTTGCCTCGATCGGGGCGGGAAAGCATGTCCTCATTGAAAAGCCACTGGAGATAACCGTGGAGCGTTGCGATCGAATCATCGCAGCCGCAGGAAAGGCGGGCGTGAAACTGTCCGGGGTGTTCCAGTCGCGGTTCTATGATGCTCCCAGACTGGTCAAGGATGCGCTGGATTCGGGACGTTTCGGCAGGATCATGCTGGCGGACGCACAGTTCAAATATTTCCGAAGTCAGGAATACTACGATTCAGGAGTCTGGAGAGGGACCGTGGAGTTGGATGGCGGCGGCGTGCTGATCAATCAAGGCATCCATGCGGTCGATCTGCTGCGATGGTTCATGGGCGGGGTAGCGCGCGTCGGTGCTTTTACCTCTACGCTGGCGCATCAGCGGATCGACGTGGAGGATGCCGGTGTCGCCGCCCTGCGTTTCGACAATGGGGCGCTGGGGATCATCGAGGGGACTACCGGAGCTTTCCCCGGCGCATACAAACGTATCGAAATCTGCGGAACCGACGGGAGCGTCGTGCTCGAGGAGGAATCCATCAAGCTCTGGACCTTCCGCCAGGAGACGGGGGAGGATGCGCTGATCCGAAGCCGGTTCGCCGATGTCAACGCCTCTGTCGGCGGCGTGGCCGATCCGAGGGTCTCGAATACGGTCGGCCATGAGCGGCAGATCGAGGATTTCGCCGATGCGATCCTATACGACCGTGAGCCGGCTGTGACCGGTGAAGATGCCCGGACTTCCGTCGCGCTGGTGCTCGCCATGTATGAAAGCGCAAAAACGGATGCCTTCGTGACGCTTCGGTAGCGGAAACTTCCCTAGGATGCCTATGGCGGCAGCCGGTATCCGCAGAAAAGCGCCGTGTCCTTCCTCCGATGTGCCGGCCGTAGCCGCCGAGGCATCTTCAGTCTCTCGTCCCGGGTGAAATGGCTTCCCTTGCAGTGTTCATGCAGTGTAAGCTGTCTGCGTCCCATGGCTCCTCCGTGTTCTTCCTGATTTGTGGTTATTTCAAGATTAGCACGGTCCCCATGGGACTTCTTCGTTTTTACTCCTCTTCTATTTTTATGTGGACAATTAATGTTACCGCTCGCGGTTGCTGGCATGGCATGAAGAATTGCCTTGACAGCGCGCCGATTATGGAGTGTATAATGGACTTGGTTTGCGTTAACGTTAACGCATCGAGTGTCGGATGATTCCTCGGATCGTTTCGGACGAGTGGTCGAAACAGAGGTTCCGAAGGAACAGAGAAGAGAATATGACGGGGGTGTTTCCATGGGTAGGAAATTTTATTTTGTGGCAGGTTCCCAGGATCTGTACGGCGATCGCTGTCTCGCGGATGTCGCGGAACACGCGAAGACCGTGGTCGCGGAATTGAATCGGTCCGGACGGTTGCCGTTCGAAGTCGAATGGCATCCGAATCTGCTCACTACGGCCGGCATCATGGCTTTTTTCGATGCGGCGAATGCGGATGACGAATGCATGGGGACTATTCTCTGGATGCATACGTTCTCTCCTGCGAAGAACTGGATCTTTGGTCTGCAGCACAACCGCAAGCCGATCCTGCATCTCCATACGCAGTTCAACGAAGCGATTCCATTCGCAACCATCGACATGGACTTCATGAACGAGAACCAGTCGGCCCACGGGGACCGCGAGTTCGGCCATATCATGACAAGGATGAATATCCCCCGTACCGTGGTCGTCGGCCATTGGAAGGATCCTGAAGTGCAGGGTAAGATCGCGTCATGGATGCGCGTGGCCATCGGTATCGTGGAATCGCGGAAGATCCGTGTCTGCCGAATCGCCGACAACATGCGTTCCGTCGCTGTCACAGAGGGGGACAAGGTGGAGGCGCAGATCAAGTTCGGGTGGGAAGTGGACGCATGGCCGGTGGATGCGGCGTTCGAATATGTCCGCGCCGTGTCGCAAGGAGACGTGAAGGCTCTGACAGACGAATACTACGCCACGTACAGGATTCTGCTCGAAGGCAGGGATCCCGAAGAGTTCCGTCGTCATGTCGAGGTCCAGGCGGCGATCGAGCTCGGATTGGAGCGCTTTCTCATGGACAGGAACTACCATGCCATCGTCACTCACTTCGGGGATCTCGGGGGGCTGAAGCAGCTGCCGGGGCTGGCGATCCAGCGGCTGATGGCAAAAGGATACGGCTTCGGCGCCGAAGGGGACTGGAAGACCGCCGCGATGGTTCGCTTGATGAAGGTCATGACCGACAACAGCAACACGTCGTTCTTCGAAGACTATACGTATCATCTGGTCCCCGGCGAGGAGGGGATTCTGCAGGCCCACATGCTCGAGGTCTGTCCCTCTGTCGCAGAGGGGGACGTTTCTATCAAAGTCCGTCCGCTGTCGATGGGCGAACGCGAGGATCCTGCGCGGCTTGTCTTTACCGCGAAAAGCGGCCATGCCGTCGCCACCTCGTTGATCGATCTGGGGCCGCGATTCCGTTTGATCATCAACGATGTCGTCTGCAAGCAGGTCAAGGAACCGATGCCCAAACTTCCGGTCGCCACTGCGTTCTGGACGCCGGAACCGGATCTGAAGATAGGTGCGGAGGCCTGGATACTCGCCGGAGGCGCACACCACACGTCGTTCAGCTATGATCTGACGGCGGATCAGATGGAGGCGTGGGGAGATGCGATGGGAATCGAGGTCGTCCGTATTGACAAAGACACGACGATCCGTAATCTGAAACATGAGATGCGTTGGAACGCAGCTTCCTATAGGTGAGGAGATGGACAGAAGAAAACACTATGTCGCGGGAGCCGACTTCGGCTCCGATAGCGTTCGGGTCGTGGTCATGGATGCCGCCGATGGAACTCAGCTGGGTTCCTCGGTCAGCTACTATCCGCGTTGGAAGCGGGGGCTGTACTGCGACAGCACGAAGAACCAGTTCCGCCAGCATCCGAAGGACTATACGGAGAGCCTCGCCGAGGCGATGGTCGGCGCCCTGTCTCAGGCGAAGGAATCGGATCCTGAAGCGGGAAGGAAGCTGGTCGCGTTCAGCATCGACACCACGGGGTCTACTCCTGCGCTGACCGATGCCTCCGGCCATGTGCTGGCCGAGCGGCCCGAGTTCTCAGACGATCCCGACGCAATGTTCATCCTGTGGAAGGACCACACCGCGGTTAAGGAGGCCGACCGGATCAACGAGCTTTCCCGGACGTGGGGCGGGGTGGACTATACCAAGTATTCTGGCGGGGTCTATTCCGCCGAATGGTTCTGGTCCAAGCTGCTGCACGTCTTGCAACAGAACGAAGCGGTCAGGGACGCCGCGGTATCCGCGGTGGAGCATTGCGACTGGATAGTGGGGATTCTTACCGGGACGTTGGCGCTGGATGCGATCAAACGTTCCCGGTGCGCGGCGGGACATAAATGTCTGTGGCACGCGCAGTGGAACGGCTATCCATCGTCCGAGTTCCTCGATTTGCTGGATCCGAAGCTGTCGGCGATCAAAGATACGCTGGGGACGAAGACCTATACGACCGATGTGGTCGCCGGTTCGATGACAGATGAATGGAAGCGAACGTTCGGCATAGAATCCGACGTGTTGGTGACGGTCGGCGCCTACGACGCCCATATCGGCGCGGTCGGCGGCGATGTCGGGGAAGGAGTCATGGTCAAGTCGATCGGCACTTCGACCTGCGACGTCATCATTTCCGACGAGACGAAGGAACCTGTGCCGGGCATCTGCGGGCAGGTCGATGGCTCGGTGGTTCCCGGCTATACCGGCTACGAGGCGGGACAAAGTTCCTATGGGGATCTGTACGCATGGTTCCGCCGGATCATCATGTGGCCGTTGGAGCAGGAGCCTGATCTTGACAAGGAGTGGCTGGAGAAGTTCGAGAAGTCCGTGCTGCGAAAGCTGGAGGAGGCCGCCGAATCGATTCCGACGACGGTCGATTCCCCTGTAGCGCTGGACTGGATCAACGGTCGGCGCACTCCGATCGCCAACCAGAACCTGACATGCGCCATTTCCGGCCTTCGCCTCGGCACATCGGCGCCGCAGCTCATGAAGACGCTCCTCGAGGCCACTGCGTTCGGAGCCCGCGCCATTATAGAATGTTTCGTCGACGGCGGGGTAGGCATCGACAAGATCATCGCCATCGGAGGTGTCGCCCGCAAGAGTCGGCTCGGCATGCAGATCCTCGCCGACGTGACCGGCCGTGAGATATCCGTTACGGCGGGAGATCAGAGTCCGGCTATCGGCGCCGCGATCTTCGCAGCCACCGCGGCTGGCCTGTACCCGGACATATTCGCCGCTCAGAAAGCGCTCTCGGCCGGGATCGAACGGATCCATACCCCCGATTCGCAGCGCAAGGCGGTCTACGACGTCCTCTACCAGAAATACCTGAGACTGGGCGCGTTCGTGGAGAAGGAGACGGATTCCGATGCTTGAAACATTGAAGGAGGCGGTCTGGAGGGCGAACCTCCAGTTGCCTGCGCATCATCTGGTCACGTTCACCTGGGGCAATGTCTCGGGAATCGATCGGAAAGCCGGATTGTTCGTCATCAAGCCGAGCGGCGTGGAATACGACAGGCTTACGGCCGATGATATGGTCGTCGTCGATCTTGACGGCAATACGGTGGAGGGAAGGCTGAACCCTTCTTCGGATACACCGACCCATATGGCGCTGTACCGGGCGTTTCCCGCTATCGGTGGGATCGTGCACACCCATTCCCCGTGGGCGACCAGCTGGGCGCAGGCCGGCAGGAGCATTCCGTGCTATGGCACGACCCACGCCGACTACTTCTATGGGGATATCCCCTGCACGAGACGTCTGACGGACGACGAGATCGCCCGGGGGTACGAGCTGAACACCGGTATGGTGATCATAGATACGTTCCGTGGTCGGGATGCGTCGGCTGTTCCCGGCGTACTATGCGCCAACCATGGCCCGTTCTCTTGGGGGAAGGACTGCGCTGAAGCCGTCCATAATGCCGTGGTACTAGAGGAATGTGCGAAAATGGCATACCATACCGAGCAGTTGATGACGTGCGACATGCGCGCTCCCCAGGTGTTGATGGACAAGCATTATTTCCGCAAGCACGGAAAGGACGCGTATTACGG
>Ga0172377_10000674_pt1 | contig 32858 bp, 26 predicted proteins | sample Pumphouse3metaG_FD_119749 | JGI IMG/M metagenome (GOLD analysis project Ga0172377, IMG submission 119749) | Leachate microbial communities from a municipal landfill in Southern Ontario, Canada - Pumphouse #3 metaG | ecosystem: Engineered > Solid waste > Landfill > Unclassified | place: Canada... | reverse complement strand
GATCTTCAGCCTTTCTTTAGCCTGTTGTTGGTCCGCATCACTCTTAAGAATACAAATCGATCTGTGACTTCCTCTTCCTATGCGACCTCGCAGTTGATGCAATTGAGCAAGTCCGAATCGTTCGGCATTCTGTACAAGCATGATAGTAGCATTGGGATTATCGACACCGACTTCTATTACGGTAGTGCTTACAAGAATCTTTATATCTCCGTTCATAAAAGAGCGCATCGTCTCATCCTTTTCGGTTGATTTCATAGCACCGTGAAGCAATCCAACAGAAACATCTCTGAAAACTCTTCCTTTAAGTTCCTCATACAACTCTTTCACGGACAACAGATCTGACTCCATTGTTGCCTCGATCATCGGACAAACAATATAAGCCTGCCTGCCTTCATAGATGTGTTTATTTATAAGGGCATAAACCCTCGGATCATCCCTCGATGTTGACGTATATGTTTCAACAGGCTTACGTCCTCCGGGCAGTCCTTTAACGACTGATATATCAAGATCTCCGTATAACACAAATCCAAGAGTACGCGGGATCGGTGTTGCTGACATAACAAGAACATGCGCAACTTTATCTTCACCCTTCCCGAGTCTGCTTCTCTGATCAACCCCGAATCTATGCTGTTCATCTGTTACTGCGAGAGCAAGATCCCTGAACCTGACATTATCGCTTATGACAGCATGTGTCCCGATAAGCAATGAAATGCTTCCGTTCTCAAGTCGTTCAAGTATATCCTTTCTTTTCCGACCTGTGACACTCCCTGTAAGAAGAGCGATCTTTTCATTATCATCAGGGAAAAACTTCAGAAAAGTATTGTAATGCTGATTCGCCAAGACAGATGTGGGAGCCATTAAAGCGGATTGATGACCGGAATACATGCATGCCGCAATTGCTGCTGCGGATATAACTGTTTTACCGGAACCAACATCTCCCTGCACAAGTCTGCTCATAGGTATATCACCCGACATATCTTTCATTATCTCTGATATGACTTCTGTCTGTGATTTTGTAAGGTCGAACGGAAGGGATCTGCAGAATCCTTCTATTGCTCCCTTTGGAGGCTTGATCCTCCACGCAATGCTATTTAAAGCTAAATTGCTCTTAACCAGCTTCAACCCGGCCTGGATCATAAACAATTCTTCAAAAGCCAGTCTCCTCCTTGCGATCTCAAACTCCTCAACATCCTTAGGTAGATGTATCTTTTCATAAGCGTAAACGGAACTGCACAACTTATATTTTGATCTGATCCAATCAGGAAGACAGTCATTTATTTGAGGTAGTTCAATTTCCAGTGCTGTCCATACAAGTTTTCTTATAACACCTTGTGTCAGTCCCGAAGTAAGAGGATAAACCGGCTTAATAACGACCCTGTCATCACTTTCGGTTGATTCGAACGAGGGATTTACTATCTCAGCCGATATACCGTTTCTTCTGATCTTCCCGCGAAAGATATATGCATTTCCTTTAATAAGACGATCCTGAAAATACGGTTGGTTGAACCAAGTCGAAAAAATACGTGTCCCGCTTTCATCTCTGAGCGTAACTTTCAGAATACTCATTTTACCCTTATGCCTGAGTACAGGCTCGCTGTCAATATATGCCCTGAAAGAAACAGGTTCATCAGAGTTCAAATCAGCAGAACCGGAGTTCCTCCAGTCTTCATATCCTCTCGGGAAAAACCCCACAAGGTCCCCGGTAGAATATATCCCAAGTTTATGAAGGAGTTGTCTTCTCTTAACCGATATGCCGGGAATACCGGAGAAAGTACTATTTGCCTGCTCCAATTTCTTCTCTTCCTTTTCTGCAGTATTCCCTCAAAGAGCAAAGATCACAAGACGGATTTCTGGCTTTACACAAAGCCCTGCCGTGTGCTACGACCCTGTGTCCGTAACCGATCCATCTGTTCTCAGGTATAACAGAAACCAGGTCCTTCTCTATCCTAACGGGATCAGAAGAATCCGTAAAGCCTATCCGTCCGGATACTCGAGCACAATGTGTATCCACCACTATTCCCGGTATACCGTATGAATCACCCAAAACAAGATTAGCGATTTTCCTTCCAACACCGGGCAGCTTCAGCAAATCTTCCAATTCAGCCGGAACCGTTCCTTTGAAATCCGATACAAGCATTTGCATACTCCTCGTAATAGAAGATGCCTTGACCCTATAAAATCCACAGCTTCTTATAATTTCCTCAAGTTCTGCAGTGTCAGCATCAGCAAGATCATTTATTGTAGGGTATCTGCTGAAAAGTCCGGGCGTAATAAGATTCACCCTCGCGTCCGTACATTGGGCCGCAAGAATTCCTGAAACCAAAAGCTTCCAGGGTTCATAGATGTGATCCAAAGTACACTCAGCGTCAGGATATAGCTGCCATAGCTCATCAGTGACCCTAAGCGCCAGTTTCTTTCGTATCTCTATATTCGAGTAGTCTGTTTCAGTTGTCGTCATTGATCTCAAACTTGTATCCAACTCCCCAGACAGTACATATTTTCCAATTGAATTTCTCGCTTAAAGGTTCGACCTTCTCTCTTATGCGCTTGATGTGGACATCGACTGTCCTGGATTCACCGAAAAAATCATAGCCCCATACATTCCCCAGTAGTTGTTCCCTTGTGAAAACTCTGTTGGGATGATATGCCAGAAAAAACAACAATTCCAGTTCCTTGGGAGGCATTTCGATTTTATTCCCGGCAACTGTAACTATATACCGTGTCTTATCTATCCTCAATCCGGGATAATCAATAACTTCCGGCATATTAGTTGCCTCACGGTTATCAGCAGAAGACGCCTTGCAGGTTTCACAACGCCTGAGAACGGCCTTTATCCTTGCCAGCAGTTCTTTGGGTTCGTACGGTTTCTGAAGATAATCATCAGCACCAAGCTCCAGACCTACTATCCTGTCATAAACATCACCTCGTGATGTAAGCATTATAATTGGCGTATCACTGAACTTTCTGATTTCTTTACATATCTCGAAACCATCAGCTCCCGTTAGTACAACATCAAGCAGCAACAGATCCGGCGAATACTTATTAAAACACTCCAGAGCATTTGTCAGATCCTTGCACCCCATTACCTCAAAGCCATCCTCTTCAAATCGCGTACTCAGAAAATCCACAATTGCAGGATCCTCATCGATAACCAGAATTCTTTTCATGTCATGCCCTCCATAATGTTGTTTATTCACGTTTCTCCAACATGTCAGTGAGTTCAAGGAAAAAGGAATTCACATCTTTGAATTGTCTGTAAACAGAAGCAAACCTTACATAAGCAACTTCATCAAGCTTCTTAAGGTGCTCCATAACCATCTCACCGATCTCGCTGGTAGATATCTCACGTTTGAGCGAATTCTGAAGACTCTCTTCGATCGAGCGAACAAGCGCTTCTACTTGTGAAGCAGAAACAGGACGTTTCTCACACGCACGCAATATTCCTGATATTATCTTATCCCCGTCAAAAGGTTGTCTGGTTCCGTCTTTCTTAATGACCATCAAAGGAAGATTCTCTATTTTCTCATATGTCGTAAAACGGGAACCGCATGATATGCACTCACGTCTTCTTCTGATTGCAAGACCTTCGTCAGCAGGTCTTGAATCTATGACTTTGTCTTCATCGTTACCGCAAAACGGGCATTTCATTTCTTTACCTCCGACAAAGAACAGTTATCAGAACATTATCCATTATTCTGCAAAAACCATGGTAATCCTCTGCCCTGTTTCTTGTCCTTATCCTTAATGATTTTAGGATCTTCGGCCTGTCTTACGTCATAGCTTTCTTCGGCGTCATCACCAACTGTCATAAATCCTGAACCCGTTGTATTGTTCCGTTTCTCTGAATCACTCTCTTCTTCAATAACATCATCACTATTATCAGAAATATCATCTATCTCCGAAAGGAAGTCCGGAACGTCGACCAATCTTTTCTTCTCAGTTTCAGGGGTTATATCATCTCCTGATATCTCTGCTCTTGCATCTCTGTTCTTGATCTGTTCCTTAACATCGGGGGATGAAAGGTCTCTGTCGAACCCACTCGCTATTACCGTTATCATTATCTCATCCTCAAGGGACTGATCGATCACAGCACCGAAGATTATATCCGAATCAGGCGATACTGCATCTCTTATAACAGAAGCAGCTTCATCAACCTCTTTCAATTTCATATCCTTACCGCCGGTAAAATTCATTATGACACCGCGTGCACCATCTATCGTTGTATCCAGCAGCGGGCTGTTTATAGCCTGCATTATTGCAGTTTTAGCTCTGCCTTCACCTGATGCACGTCCGATACCCATATGGCAAACCCCTGCAGAAGTCATAACTCGCCTTACATCGGCAAGGTCAAGGTTTATAAGTCCCGGTATAGCAACAAGATCAGAAATACCTGACACTCCGTACATCAGTACCTGATCAGCCATATAAAAAGCCTCATCAAGTGATGTATCATCTTCAGCCACTTCCAGGAGTTTGTCATTCGGAACAACGATCAGTGAATCCACATACTTCTCAAGCTCACGTATTCCCCGTTCAGCATTCATCATTCTTCTTGATCCTTCAAATCTGAAAGGTCTTGTAACAACACCAACCGTTAGAATGCCCTGTTCCTTGGCGATCTGAGCAATTATGGGAGCTCCTCCGGTACCTGTTCCGCCACCCATACCTGCAGTAATGAACAGCATATCTGTTCCGCCGATCATCTTGGATATCTCATCACGTGATTCAGCAGCTGCCTTCTCTCCGATTTCCGGATTAGCACCTGCACCAAGTCCTCTTGTGATCTTTTCCCCGATCTGGATCCTGTTGGTGGCTTTAGTTTTCGCCAAAGCCTGGTTGTCAGTGTTGATCGTTATAAACTCTATACCTTTAACATCATGATCGATCATACGGTTGACAGCATTACATCCGCCTCCACCTATACCGATCACTTTGATCGTAGCAAAATTATCATTATCCATACCGAACCCCGAAAGATTATAGTCAGCCACTTTATCGCCCTCCTGAAAGGATTATTAGTTTTTTATATTATTATAATTTTACACCAAATAACATTTATCCACAACAATCTATTGTGTCAGACTTGAGGCAATAATCAATATATTGTAATTATCTTACTCCTGCTTATCACTCAGTTTACTCAGCCACGATCTCCTGATCGTTGAAAAATTAATAAAGATCCTGTTTCCGAAAGCAAATACTGCCGCCAGATACAGCTGGATCCCAAGTTGATCGCCCAAAGCAGCAAGGGCTATTGCAATAACAGAATTACCGAGAAGTCCGGATATGAACAATTTCATATTGAATTTATCTTGCATTTTGGCTGATAAAGCACCGACAATTGAATCAAAACACGCCAAGATTCCTACTCCTACATATGTAGAATAGGCTTGCGGGATATCGATATTAAGGAAAAGTCCCACAACAAGTCCGATTATCAGTCCTAATAATGCAAGCATAAACACCTCCGCGATCCTATTTGATCATCATTGTTCAGGCACAAATACCCTCTGGCTCGTAGAAAGGTCAAGAACACCTTCTCCGAGTCCATCCAATTTGTGCTGATCCAGTGCAAATCTCAGCCAAGCCATATCCTCACCGATACCATCATGTGCTTTAACCTTTACATTCAGTATACCGGCCCGGTCAGGCAGATTAATTCTAACATAAGCGATCCCACTACCTACAGGCCGGATAGAAGCTATGGCACTAAGAAGCTCGATATCACTTCTTGCATCCAGGTCAGCTTTAAAAACAGAATTTAATATCACTGCTGTCTGATTGAGGTAATCCTGCTTGTCGACCGAAGCGACCGAACCCAGATCGATATTTCTCACGATCAACCCCTCAATTACCGGAACATCCGGAACCTCAGATCTACCCAGTACTTCAAGAGCAACACCATCAGCATCGATTATCAAATACCCGTCTTGTATAGAAATATACGCTACTTCTATTCTTTCTTCAAGAGAAACAGACAAAACAGAAGGGAATTCCGAGCGAACTGTCACAGATTTAACATATGGCAGTGACTGTATGATCATGCGTTCCTTATCAGGATGCCGCAGAGAAAATATCTCACTTACAGTTCCTCCTACTCCATTAAAAATGTGAACACCTTTTGTTATTCCGGCACATTTTATGACTTCATCATTAGTAATAACTCGTTGTCCTGACACTCTGACCTGAACGATATAAAATTGCGGCAGCAAACCTATAAGCAATCCGCCGACAACAAGCAGAGCAAATATAACAACAATTCCCTTACGGGAAGTTCTAATACTTTTTCTCCGCCTACGGGACATTTATCTGTCTTCTTTCTTTGAGACTAATACTCTTACACAGCTATAAATATGATCGGCAGCATCAGGAAAAGCCAGAGTCAGAGCAGCCTCACCCATTTCTTTAAGTTTTGATTTGTCAAAAATGATCGATCTGATCGTTTCATACAACACTTCAGGTGTCAGATCTTTATCGCTTATCATAACAGAAGCACCTGCTCTTTGGAAAACCATTGCATTCATTCGCTGATGATCTCCAGCAGCATATGGGTATGGTATCATGACCGAAGGTTTTCCCAGAACGGCGATCTCGCTGCAGGTAATAGCGCCTGCTCTGCAAACTATAAGATCAGCTGCCGCAAGATATAAATGCTGATCGGGAATATACTCTCTTATGTCAAATATACCCACGGGTATATTGCTGTTATTCTTCTTGAGCATTGTATAGTCAGCAGGTCCGCTTGACATTATCACCCGGTATCCTAAAGAAAAATATGACTTGATCATCCCGGTCATAGTGTTATTTATAGATCTCGATCCCAGACTTCCGCCTGTTACAAATAACAGAACATCATCACGATCGATTTTCAGAAGTTCTCGTGCCTGCTCTCTTGTCATTCCTCTGAATACACTGCGAACAGGATTACCTGTAACCACAAGCTTTGCATTCCTGCTGAAATACTTATCAGAAGCTGCAAAACTAATGCAGACACAATTTGCTCCTGCAGCGAAAAACCTGTTAGCCTTACCGGGGAAAGAGTTCTGTTCATGTATAAGCGTCCTGACGCCGCATGTCCTTGCTGCAGCCAAAACCGGCCCGCATACATACCCGCCGGTTCCTATCACCAGATCGATTTTTCTGTCTCTGATTATCCTGGCAGCTTGCTTTTTCCCTTTAAAAAAAGCAATAAGAGCCTTTACGATCTTCACAGGCGACTTAATAGCAAAGCCCTTTGCATCTATAGCAAGCAGTTCATACCCTGCAGCAGGAACAAGCTTGCTCTCCATTCCGAAAGCCGTTCCGCAGAAGAGGATATTCGATTCCTTTTCATTTTCTCTTATCTTGTCCGCTATAGCGATCCCGGGGTATATGTGTCCCCCGGTCCCACCCGCGGCTATAAGATAATTCGGCATACTCATATCCTCCTTCGCCTGGAAGTTGTACCGGATCTTGATACGCACAGAAGGAACCCAACACATATCACGAAAATCATTGAGGATGTTCCGCCATAACTGAAGAACGGAAGTGTGATCCCTGTCGGCGGCACAACATTCGTTGCTACTCCGATATTAAGAAATGCCTGAACAGGTATGAAAACAGCATATCCAAAGGCAATAAGCATGCTATAGATACTATCAGCTCTGTTTGCTATCCTTACGCCAAGTATAAGATAAAGAGAGAATAACAGCAGTACGCTTAGCGCTCCGACAAGACCAAGTTCTTCAGCTATTATCGAAAAGACATAATCGTTGTACTGCATAGGCAGATATCCCCATTTCTGTACACTGCTCCCGAAACCGACACCGAATATCCCGCCTGACCCTATAGCATTAATCGATTGTCTTGTCTGAAAAGAAGTATCCTTATCGACAGAATCTATGTCACTGAAAATGTCCAGTCTTGTTTTCACATATTCATAGTCGACATAATTCTGAAGCTTTTCCGGAAGTAACGGTCTCACGGCGATAAACACAGCCACAACAAGAGCAATTATCAGAATCATGATCAGAGCTCCGGTTAGCCACGACATAGGCTTGATTTTGGCCGAAATAAAAAGAAAAAATATCATGATCGACATAATGACTATACACGATATATGCGGCTCAAGTGCTATAAGCGCAAGCCATATCAGAATTGCGGAACCGGGAAGAGCAATGTCGATGAATCCGTTGAAAAAAGCCTGTCCGAAAGCTGTCTTACGTTTGAACGATCCCTCGTCACGCTTTCTTTCGACCCACGAAACATATCCGGCAAAACAAAAGACCAGGGAGAACTTCGCTACTTCTGTGGGTTGAAAGCGAAATCCCATCAGACTTACCCATCTTGTCGCTCCGCCAAGATTGACCCCTCTAAGAATGGGATTTGCAGGGAAAAAAACAGCGACCAGAAGAAAGACAGTAGCACCATAAAGCAAAATGACCATCCAAATTTTATCGAAAAACCGGATCTTTATAAAATTCGCAATGATCATCGCTGCAAGGAACCCGCCTGCAATAAAGATAAGCTGTTTAGAGACGAAATGAGCAGGATCATTTTCTGAAGCAAACCCTTCTGTCATGCTTGCACTGAAAAGCATTACAAGTCCGAAACATATCATCAGAAACACAACTATAAAAAGACCGAAATCCATGTGTCTGCGAACAGGAAAACGTTCTTCTTTCGCTTGTGACTGATTGTGGTTAAGACCGGAACTCTTCATAATACACTCATCCTACAGAACCATTAAAAGCCCGAGAACTCCCCCAATGATCCCTATAATAGAAAATATCGCCGTGACCTTCCATTCACTCCAGCCACCAAGTTCAAAATGATGATGGAGAGGAGCCATCCTGAATACTCTTTCCTTAGTTCTCTTATAATGTGCTACCTGGATCACAACAGAAAGAGATTCAGCTACATAAATTATACCTACGGGAATAAGGATCCAGAAGGTTCCCATCAGAACAGCCGCTGCTCCGATCGCAGCCCCCAGTGCCTGAGATCCTGTGTCACCCATGAATATCCTGGCCGGATGCTTGTTGAACATAAAGAATGCTGCACATCCTCCTGCTATAGCGAAAACGAAAAAAGAAGAGACTCTGGACATCTGCGAATTGAGCGAAGACCCTATCATCCCGATGAAAACAGCTGAGATCGTTGTTACTGACGAAGCAAGCCCGTCAACACCATCGGTTATATTTACTGAATTTCCGGTGAAATAGAGCACTGCTACGATGATCGCACCATAGATCAGTTTTCCGAATCCTTCGGGTTCAATAGGTACCCCACCAAGTGAAAGATCGGTGAACGGTATAAGAAAATACGGTTTCATACCGGAAAAATAAAGATAATATGCAGTAAAAAATATTATCCCTATTAGAAGCAGGATCGATTTAGCCGAAGCACTAAGCCCGTTCTTGTTGATCCTTACCTTGATATAATCATCTATAAATCCCACCAGACCGGAAAACAGCATAAGCAAAACCATAGCAGTCAAAGGAGACAATGATCCTCCTTCGACACTCAGAAAAGGGAAACTCAGGTCCCTGATCGATCCGGCTCCTGAAGCATCGGACGATTGAAGAAAGGCCGGTACCTTAGCGATCGGAGCAAATATACCGAAAACCAAAACCGGAATAATAAAGATCAGGCCTCCGAATGTTGGTGTCCCTGATTTAGTAAGATGAGTTGACGGACCATCATCTCTGACCTGTTGTCCGGGAGACAACCGCCTGATAATCGGAATGAGAGCAAATCCAAGCAGTAATGAAAAGATAAAAGAAAACACGAAAGGCGGAAGCCCCATGAGAACGATCATTCTTCCAAATGTTATTTCCAAAGGTGTCACTATCATATTCATACCATTAACTACTCCTTATTATTAACAAGACGGGCTGTTATTTCTTCCATCTTGAAACCCCTTGATCCTTTGATCAGAACCTTATCACCATAACATAATTCATTTTCAAGATCATTTATCAACTCATCCCTGCAACTGAATAATCGAACAGATGCTTCCGCAGAATGATCCGCAGTCAGAAATCCGTCTTTATACCACTGACCCTCAGGTGTCTGAACGAAAATAAGATCGATACTTTTCTCAGCGCAGAACTTTCCAATGTCGTTATGAGCTTTTCTGCTATGGTCACCCAGCTCCAGCATCCCGCCAAGAACTGCGATCTTTCTATTCTTATCATTTCCCGAGACAAGTAAGTTGATCGCAGCTTTCATGGATTCAGGACCTGCATTATAGGTATCATCAATGATCGTGATCCCATTGCGATTTATTATGCGCTGTCTGTTCCCAACTGCAAGATATGTTCCGAACCCTTTTCTTATACCATCAGGCTCCGCACCTGACCAGACAGCTGCAGCTATCCCCAGCAAAGCATTTGACGCATTGTGCGCCCCCGGAGCAGGTATCCTGAGATCGTTCATTGAAAAATTTCTGCCATTTAAATATACTTCAGCACTGAAAAGTGTATGATCGGCTCCGCTTCTTATATCATATCCTCTGACAATAACTGATGCATTGAGATCATCTTTCATAACTCCGGTGTAAACAACTGCGGTGTTGTATTTCCCGGATATCTTCCCTGCATATCTTCTCAGCATAGGGTCATCACAATTGAGTACAACAAGTCCGCCCGGTTTGAGACCTTCAACGATCTCAGTTTTAGCTCTGAATATAGCTTCTCTGCTCCCCAGTATCCCAACATGCGCAAGCCCGATATTGGTTATAACAGCAATATCCGGTCTAGCGATCAAAGTAAGTTCTCTGATCTGTCCTTCAGCCCTCATTGCAAGCTCAACAACACAGAAATCAGCGTTGTCAGGTGTTTCGATCAGAGTCTTAGGCAATCCTATCTCGTTATTAAAATTCTGACTTGTCTTATGTACTATGGTGCCTTCTGAAAGCGCAGATGCTATGAACTCTCTTGTGGAGGTTTTCCCTACACTTCCTGTTACTGCTATAACCTTATAAGAAGAATCTTGTCTTGCTCTGGCAGCGATCTTCTGATAAGCATCAAGAGTGTCATCAACAAGCACTACTGTATAATCACCTTCAGGAAGTTTTCCGGAGTCCCTGACACAAATGATCTTACAGCCTCCGGCAATAGCATCCGCTACAAAGTCATGTCCGTTATACTTCTCACCTGTCAATGCTACAAAAAGATCATCCGAAGCAATATTCCTTGAATCTGTAACGACTCTTCGTACAGGCAAGCCATCAGTTCCCTGCCTGACTATAGCTCCATTTGTTATTTCAGCTATTTCTGAAGGGCTATATTCTTTCATTTAGTAGTGATACCCTCCAATATTGCGGATGCTACTTCATAATCATCATAGTGTATCGTCCTGTCCGCGAACTCCTGATATGTTTCATGCCCTTTACCTGCGATAACAATGATATCACCTTTCCCCGCACCTCCGATAGCTGACCTTATTGCTTCAGTTCTGTCTGTTATCTTGATGTATCCACCGGCTGTCTGCCTGATCCCCTTTTCGATATCACTGATGATTTCTTCAGGAGGTTCTTTCCTGGGATTATCCGATGTGATCACAGTAAAATCAGCAAGTCTTCCGGAAACTTTACCCATCTCGTAACGTCTTGATCTGGCCCTGTTTCCTCCGCAGCCAAACACACAAATGAGACGTTGATCCGTATAACCTCTAAGTGTCGTAAGAAGGCTTTCCAGGCTGGCTGCATTGTGTGCATAGTCGACAATTATCCTGAAATCCCTTCCTGTGGGCAGTGACTGCACACGCCCTTTGATGGATAGCTCAGATAATCCGTTCTTAACAGCCTCAAATGTTACACCTCTTATCCCGGCGCAAGCTATCGCACACAAAGCGTTATATACATTGAAAATTCCCGGTATCCCTACGAAAACATCACCATCATACCAGGGGCTGGAAAGCTGAAAAGATATTCCCAGATGTCCGTTATGATCAGATTTTCTTATATCACATGCTCTCACATCAGCCTGAGCGTTTATTCCTGCAGTGACAAGTCTGACATTGTTATGACATGATATTTTATCTAACATAAAGCTTGAACTGGGATCATCAATATTTACAACAGCATTTAAACAATTATCAAATATCCTGGATTTAGATATCAGATAATCTTCCATGTCCGGATGTTCTGCAGGTCCGATGTGGTCATCATACAAATTAGTAAAGACAGCTGTTTCAAACAAACACCCATATACTCTGTCAAGCTTTAACCCCTGGGATGAAACCTCCATAACACAACTTCTGATCCCTCGTTCTGTGCTCTTAAAGAAAATCTCTTGAAGATCGAATGATTCAGGGGTAGTACGTGATGACTGGAGAGTCTCGTCCCCTATTCGTGTCAGGATAGTCCCTATCAAAGTATTTCTTATGCCGGCAGCTGCAAAAACAGAGTCAGTCATAAAAGCAGTTGTTGTTTTACCCTTTGTTCCGGTAATTCCTACTATAGATAAATTATTCGCAGGATCCCCAAAGAATGAAGCACTTACCTTGGCCAAAGCCTTTCTTGTATCCTGAACTCGGATCGCCGTGACGGAATTTGGAAGTGCTCCATCCTCCAGCAACACAGCAGTGGCACCGTAAGATATCGCTTGAGATATATACTGATGACCATCTGTTACGAAACCCTTTATACAAACAAAAAGAGAACCGGGAGAAACCTTCCTTGAATCATAGACTACTCCCGATATCCCGATATCCATATTTCCTCTGATCTCAACCGGCTCCAAGCCCGAAATCAGTTCAGTTAAAAGTTTCAATCTGCTGTCTCCCCGTCAGTAAAAGTCACCTTCATTATACTCCACTTCTTTACTGTCATACCCGGTTCAAATTCCTGTGTATCCGCAGTGCCAAGACACTCGCCGTCAATTATAATATTAATACCACTTTCTGTCATTGCATTTATACATTCGTTTATGTTCTTTCCCCTGATATCGGGAACCACTACATCAGAAATATCAGGCGTATCGGATGCGAAAACAGAAATCGTACCGCCCTTGTGCAGTACTTGGTCCTTGATCGGATACTGGGAAATGATCATAGAATCGTTTTTCATCTCTCCTGAAGGGTCTGTTGTATTGATTCCGGAATCAGCGAGCTGCTGAACTGCCTGAGCCAGTGTAAGACCGACCAACGAAGGTACTTTTACCGGCTTATTCAGCGAAGTCAGATCATCACCGGAATAATCACGAGGAACGTCAAGGTATTCGAGGATCCGTTCTGTCATTGCTGCCGATGTTTTCGCAACAAGGCTTGAGCGTGCGTACTCTTCTTCAGGGGCAAAAAGGATCACTAAAACACATATTTTCGGCTGAGAGATCGGTGCCATCGACAGAAAGGAAATAACATTATTATCATCGTCTCTGGTTGAAGTACTTGTCTTACCACCTACATGAAAACCGGCAACGTAACCTTTGCTGCCGGTCCCGTAGGTCACGACACCTTCAAGAAGATTACGCACACGAACGGCTGTCTGTTCAGAAATCACCTGTCTGACAACAACAGGCGGTATCTCTTTAACAATATTTCCGCTGCTATCCGTCAGAGATTTTACTATACGTGGTTTCATTAATGTTCCGCCATTCGCAAAGGCAGCGTACGAATTTATCATAGCGATCGGTGTGACTGTGGACTGCTCTCCGAAAGCAAGACATGCCATATCGATTTCTGCAGGATCGGCATGAAATATCCCAGAGCCTTCACCGGGGAGATCAATACCTGTAGGCTCATAAAATCCGAACGCCCGCACAAAATCATAGAATTTGCTGATCCCTACTCTCTGCGACAATTGAACGAAAATAGGATTACACGAATTCCAGAATGCTTGTCTTGCAGTCTCCAGCCCATGTCCGCCCTTATGGTAGCAATTTATTATTCTGTCCGCTACCTTAATAGGAGCATCATTCATTATTTCGTTTTCACTGAATTTTCCCAGTTCCATTGCCATCGCTGAAGTGATCGCTTTAAAAGTTGATCCGGGTTCATAATTATCGGAAATCGCTCTGTTCCGCCAAATATTAGATGAAAGATATTTTACGCTCTCTTCTGATGTGGGATCCCATGCTTCAGGTGATTCACCGGGAGGACAGGCTGTAGGAGCATTCGGATCAAACTCTGTAGTACCTGCCATAGCAAGTATGCTTCCGGTATACGGATCCATAACGATAGCTACTCCGCCTTCTGTAACATTGTATGATTTAACGCTGTTAAGGAGTTCTGTCTGAACGATTTTCTGAATAGTGCTGTCTATCGTTGTAACAACATTATACCCGTCCGATGCTCTTAAACTCAACGGCACGGCAAATGGAAGAGCCGAGGATTTTCCGTAGTTGTCCGTTTCCGTATAAGTATAGCCCGGAGTGCCGGTAAGCTCGTTATTATACTGAAGTTCAAGTCCCAGCTGTCCGCTTCCGTCATTACTGGTAAAGCCGATAACTGTCCCGGCAAGGTTTCCTTCCGGGTACACCCTCTTTTCTTCTTCATCAAATGAGATCCCGCCTATTTCATTCTCAGCTACAAACTCCTTAAGTGCATCGGCTTCTGTCTTTTCAGCACGTTTCTTTAACCGTATCCATGTCTTATCAACATCGGAGATCATCTCAAGAACCACAGCCGGATCCATACCCAGTGCTTCACTTATCCCGGAAGCGATATCCTCTTTCAACATTTTACTGTTCTTACGTGATATTACATCAGAAGGTGTAGCACCAATAGTATAAACAGTCGAACTGAATGCAAGTTCTGCACCGTTACTATCATAGATCGACCCTCTCTTCGGGAGTTCAACGATCTTTCTGTAATGGTATTTAGCCGCTTCCTGAGCATGTACCTCAAATTCAAGCACTTGCATATTAAAAAGGTTAGTAATTATATAACCGCAGAAAACAAGAAGAATAAGAGAAGAAAACCAAATCCCTGCGTTCCATTTAGATGAAGGCTTTGACCCGGTTTTCTTGTTTCTGCTTTTCTTCTTGATCGAGTTGTTGTTAATAGTGTTTCTTTTCTTCACTTTAAAGAATCTACCTCATCGTTTTAAAGAATCCTTCCAGGTTATCGAAAAGCTTATCAGTTTCATTGGTATTGCTTGTTTCTTCTGCAGATCCTCCGCCCAAAACGATACGATCTCCGTTAGGTATGCTCACCAAGAGTTTCTGAGATGCTGCAGGTTCCCTCATACCAAGTTCATTGATCGCCGTCTCTCTAAGCTTAACGGGATCAACGGCTTTAACGAATTCCTCCCTTATGTTTCCGGTTTCGATATTGATCTGCCTGATCTCTCTTTCGATCCTGACATTAGAATAGTTCATAACAAGTATTTTACCATATCTGCTCAAAACTCCTGTGAAAGCAAGTGCCGCTGCACAAATAAGCATTATAACAGCAGCGGTATTCATAAGCCTGCGTCTGGCATACTTGTTCTGTATAGCTCTTTCAGAAGCAGCTATCATCTGCTGATGCTCTTTTCTGATCTTGATCCGTTTTGTTTTTCCGACCGGAATAACTTTCGCTTTATGGCTTTTAGATTGACTTCCGCAAATTCCGTATCTCACATCACCGCTGCAACTTCTCATATATGGATGATCATAGTTTTTAACAGCATTATTTCCTGATGTAGCGTACATTATTCCTCCTCTCAGGTCACCCGACCTTTTATGATCCTTTGATAAATACCCTTAGCTTCGCACTTCTCGCTCTCGGATTGAATTCTGTTTCTTCATCATCCGCCGTTACCGGCTTGCCTGTTAGTGACCTCCCCAGCGGTATTTTCCCACAGTTACATACCGGGAAATCCTTAGGACAGACACAGGGATTCTCGAGCTTTCTGAAGGCATCCTTAACCATTCTGTCTTCCAGTGAATGAAAGGAGATCGCTGCAAATCTGCCTTGGTCAGCCAATAAATCAGGAAAATCTGACAAAAGTCCCGCTATAGATCCAAGCTCTTGGTTCACTTCTATCCGGATCGCCTGAAAAGTTCTCTTAGCCGGGTGTTGATGTTCCCTTCTGGCTTTAGACGGCAGACATGACGCAATGATACCGGCAAGATCTTCAGTATCGGTGATCTGTCTTCTCTCTCTTACTTTGCAAATAGCTCCTGCGATCCTTGATGAATACCTTTCTTCACCATACTCATGTATGATCCTTTCAAGTTCTTCACGCGGATAATCATTAACTACTTTGGCAGCGGTAAGAGAAGCATCGGTATCCATTCTCATATCAAGAGGTCCGCTTCGCATATATCCGAAGCCTCTGTGATTCTCATCAAGCTGGTGAGATGAAACACCGAAGTCAGCAAGAATTCCATCAACACAGTCGATATCTTCTTTCTTGAGGACATCTTTAATATTTGAAAAGTCACTTTTAACAAGTCTGAACTCCGCCTTCGATTTTATGGATTTCAGTCTCTTCTGAGTTTCTTCCAAAGCTCTGCTGTCTTTATCTATACATATAAGCAGTCCTCCTGAGGCAAGTTTCTCGAAGATCCCTGCAGAATGACCGCCGCCTCCTGCAGTGCAATCAACATAAACTCCTTCAGACTTTACAGCGAGAAGATCGAGCACCTGTTCAAGCATCACAGGTCTGTGATAGATGTTAAATTCCCCTGATGTCATATCTGCTAAGATCCTCCGATAGTCCTGCCGGGTTATTCAGTCGCTCCGCGTCATATTCGGCTGCAGGCCAGATCTCGAATTTGTCGAAAAGATATATTACATATACATTAGTTCCTGCAGTGACTCCGACAGAACTCCATAACTCCTCAGTAATACTGACTCTTCCCTGTGAATCCATATCGCACAATATAGCTTCTCCGAGTATCTCTCTCCTAAGTCGTCTAACCATAGGGTCTGTACCCGAAAGTTGCCCCAGTTGGGTTCTTATATCATTGAACTGTTCAGGAGTGTAACCCGAAAGGCATTGTGTATCGAGGCTTCGCGTGATGTAAACACGTTTACCCAGATCATCCCGGATCTTGGATGGTATAAAGATCCTGCCTTTTGCATCCACAATGTGCTGATATCTGCCCATTTTCTCCTGCTTCCGATAGAGTACTTTACATGACCCTTTTAAGGGCTTCGGATGGAGAGGAATTCACCACTTTTAACCACTAATATGTACTTAAACTCCACTTTCCACCACTTATGTGTATTCTATACCCTTATCTAAGTGATTTCAAGTACCTTACGTTTATTTATCAGGTTAAGGGAGATTTTGTAATAATTCGGTAACATTAGGACATAAAAAAACCGCGTCCCCTCGGTACGCGGCCTTTTCTTCACCATTTATGATCACATCAGACTTTGCTTAGAAGCTCCATCCTGACTGTCAGAGACCCTTTCATTTCTTTGAACTTTCGCAGTTTCTCCTGCTCCTTCTCAACAACTTTAGCAGGAGCTTTGGATGTAAATTCCGCATTCATAAGCTTGTTTTCCACACGGCATATCTCTTCATCGATCCGGGTGATCTCACCCTTAAGCCTTTCTAATTCCTTATCGATATCGATCAGATCCCCTAAAGGAATATATAACTCACCCTTATCTATAACTTCTGTGATCGCTGTATCAGGTATCCCTTCATTATTGCAAGCTATTCGTATACTATCAAGATTTGCGAGTCTTGAAACAAATGCGGTACCATTTCTGAATGTGTTAAGTGTCTGTTCATCTGAAGATACTATTATCGCTCCGACTTTCCGGGAAGGCGGAACATTCATCGACGACCTGATATTTCTTATTTTCCTTGTAGCATCCATGAGAGTCTGCACCAAAATAACATCATCGGGAAAATCATAGTCCTTTCTGACTTCAGGCCATATGCTGATCATGACAGACCCTTTCCCTTCACACAGATAAGAGTATAATTCTTCAGTCAGGAAAGGCATATACGGATGAAGCAGCTTTATGGCATTCTCTAAGACATATTTCAAAACATACAGTGCTTCGGTTCTATATGGTGCCGATTTATCGAAAAGTCTTGATTTTACCATCTCGATATACCAGTCACAATATTCTTCCCAGATAAAATTGTATAACTTGGCAAGAGCAACTCCCAGCTCAAATCTTTCAAGATTTCCCGTCACTTCTCCGATCAAATCGTTCATCCGGGTGAGTATCCATTTGTCTTCCGGTTGCAGATCCTTCTGTGCAACTTCATCCGGTATTTCATAGCCTTCAGCATTCATCATAAAAAATCTGAACGCGTTCCATATCTTATTCGCAAAATTCCTCCCCGCCTCAACTTTCATGGGAAGGAACCGTTGATCACTGCCGGGTGAATTACCTGTGATAAGCGAATACCTCAGAGCGTCCGCACCGGATGTCTCGATTATCTCAAGAGGATCTATTCCGTTATTAAGGGATTTAGACATCTTCCTGCCTTGCTCATCCCTGATTATTCCGTGTATGAATACAGATTTGAAAGGGACTTCCCCTGTGTGTTCGATAGCCGAAAAAATCATTCTTGCAACCCAGAAAAAGATAATGTCATATGCTGTAACAAGAACACTTGTCGGATAAAAATAGTCAAGCTCATCAGTCTTGTCCGGCCATCCCAGAGTTGAGAACGGCCATAAAGCTGAACTGAACCAGGTATCAAGAGTCCCTTCATCCTGAGAAAATCTTGTGCTTCCGCAATCAGGACAAATATCGGGCATCTCAGACGCTACGATGGTCTTTCCGCACGAATGGCAATAGTATGCCGGAATCCTGTGCCCCCACCACAATTGCCTGGATATGCACCAATCGCGTATATTCTCCATCCAGTTATAATATATTTTATCGAATCTTTCCGGTATGAATTCTGTTTCTCCCTCTCTGACTGCCTTGATCGCCGGTTCGGCCAGAGGCTTCATTTTAACGAACCACTGGAGAGAAACTCTGGGCTCAACTGTTGTTGAACATCTGTAGCACTGTCCGACATTATGCTTATGCGGTTCGGTCTTCACCAGTAAGCCTTGTTCATCCAGATCCGAAACGATCAGTTTCCTGGCCGCGTATCTGTCCATACCGGCATACTTTCCTGTTTTATTGTTCATTCTGGCATCATCCGTCATAACATCAAGTATTTCAAGATCATGACGAAGTCCGATTTCAAAGTCATTGGGATCATGCGCCGGTGTGATTTTGACAACCCCCGTTCCGAAATCCATGTCAACATAATCATCGGCAATAACAGGGATCACGCGACCGGTAAGAGGAAGAACAACGTTTCTTCCGACAAGATCAGCGTATCTGTCATCACCCGGATTTACTGCAACAGCAGTATCTCCGAGCATCGTCTCCGGTCTTGTCGTAGCTACAACGACTCCGCCCGTACCATTTTCAAAAGGATATCTTATATGCCAGAAAGCTCCGTCCGCTTCTTCATACTCAACCTCTGCATCGGATATCGATGTCAGACATACCGGACACCAGTTGATGATCCGCTCTCCGCGATATATAAGATCCTTCTCGTATAATCTGATGAAAACTTCTTCAACAGCCTTCGATAACCCTTCATCAAGTGTAAATCTTTCTCTTTCCCAGTCACAGGAACTTCCAAGCCTTTTAAGCTGTTCAACTATCCTTCCGCCGTACTCTTCCTTCCATTGCCAGGCACGTTCAAGAAAAGCCTCGCGTCCGATATCGTCCTTAGTAATACCCTCTTTCGCCATTGCTTCAACGATTTTAGCTTCAGTAGCGATAGAAGCATGATCAGTCCCGGGCATCCACAAAGCACTATAGCCCTGCATTCTTCTCCATCTGATCAGAACATCCTGAATAGTATTATCCAAAGCATGCCCCATATGGAGTTGTCCGGTTATGTTGGGCGGCGGTATAACTATAGTATAAGGTTTCTTTTCATTATCCGGGACAGCATGAAAATAGCCTTTTTCCATCCATTCGGAATAGATCCTTTTCTCCGCCTCCTTGGGCTCAAATGCTTTAGGTATATTGTCTATCGATGGCATAATCTAACCTTTCTTAGAAACTATATTCTGCATAGTATAAGGATAATGATCGCACCCGGCAAAGCTATCAATACTCCTTTGACTTTGATATCCAGGATAGCTGACTCTCTCTTAAACTTCTTAACGCCTTCTTCGTTCAACCCTTCTATACGTTCGGGATCGACTAACTTAGCCTCATCGAGTTTCTTCTTATCAACTATACGTGGTGCGGCATAAACAATTGCTACGCCTGCAATAACAAGTACACCTGAAATAATAAGTAGTATCGTCTCTGCAACAGGAGGCATTTTATACTCCTCTCCGGATCATTTGCTTTCTCCGTTCAACAATGATTTTCGATATTTTTCACTTTCCCATCCTGATATAAAATCCTTGCCGGAATCACTCATTGTAATAACAGTTTTACCGCTTTTCCTGATATTCGAAGTTATAAACGTTATAGCTGCAATAGTTTCTTCTATAGTCTGAGCTTCTTCCCTGCTACAGGAATAGACAACATCTCCGGTCCCTTTATAAATTGTGCATTTATTAGCTGCCCAGTCTTTCATATCCTTAGGAAGTTCTGTCTCAAATATAGTTATATTTCCTGCCAGAAAAACCAACTGATCCGGGTATAGTGAATCCTCACAATAGAAACTGATATCATGCTCCTGCTCCATTGCGGCATTTATTACATGCGGAGTATTAGACATATACAGCACATTCTCATCATTGCTTCCGTAACGAACCTCCCTCAGCGCGATCGAAGGAAAATCACTGTCGTTTACACCGAACTCCTCAGCAATCAACTTATTGACCTCATCATGTATCTCGATACATCTCTGTGCATCATCATGAGTAGCAATGAAACCATGGTTCTGCATGAATATCGCTGAGGGTCTTTTACCCGTTTCACGAAGAACACGTTCCTGCTCATCTCTGATGGCAAACGTAAGCTTTGCACCCGGATCGATATAGTTAACATATCCGAATGAATAATCCGCGTCTTTGAGTGCCTTAGCTGCTATATCTCTTCCTTCAGCTGAACATGCTGCAAGATTGGCATATACCGGATGAGTATGCAAAACAAATCTTTCCAGCAATGAGTGAAATCCTGCTTCTACCGACGGTCTGAGCACAGGAAGTCCCGGGATCTCTATAACTGAAGATTTCGCAGCTGCAGAACCTGCTCCTTCTACATCCCCAAACTGTTCAGGTTCATTTCCCCTGTAAAATGCGGATATAACCGAATGATCTAAAACTGCATAAGAGTTATCACGCTCTATCTGGCTCAGTTTAAATCCGGAAGCTTTAATAGCCATCATCCTTTCATCAAACTTACAGGATGTGTTTCCACCTCCGCCCTGAACATAGTCAGCGCGCGAACCCGGCAGTAGTGATATCTTCAGATAATCATCCAGGATCTGCCCGTTGTCATCAAAGAAATTTCCCATTTATCCCTCCCTGTTCATGCTCTCTTAAGCAAAACATTTCTCTCATATTCACTGACATCCGATAGCCAGTCAGTTCCTGCGGGAACTTCGTTATCCAAACAGAATTTATTCCATACTGCACCGACAGGCAGAGATCTGAATTCATCCGTCAAAGCCAGTCTGTTGCCGAAATTACCATTTTCTTCTGCCTCTCGCAATGTACCGACAGGCTCCAGAAGAGCTCCGAGGATCGCTTTCTGGGTAGCCCTTGTCCCGATGACCCATGCTGATATCCTATTAATAGAGGCATCAAAGAAATCCAGTGCCAGATGCACTCTGTCAAATGCGTCTGCTCTGGCTATTTCCCTGACAACTTCCTGAACATCCTCATTGGAAATGACTACATGGTCACTGTCCCATCTCACGCCACGGCTTACATGCACCAGGATCTCTTTATTGAAGAGAAGAAGAGCGCTGATTTTATCAGAAATGGTTTCAGTTGGATGAAAATGACCCATATCAAGTGTTATCATAAGATCTTCATTACCGGCGGCTCTTGACTGACCGACATAACCCATATAAAACTCATGAGACCCGACTACATAGCTTTCAGATCCTATACCAAACAGTTTGCATTCAAGACCCTCTTTATAGAACGCGGGATCTTTCTTTTCCTTTAATATTTCGTCCAGAGATTCCTTAAGGATACCGCGATATTTAAGACGGTTGGGAGTAAGATCCTTCATCCCGTCCGGTATCCATATATTGGTTATACAAGGTGATTTACAAGCACGCCCCATATCTGAAGCTATATTTCTGCAAGCCTTTACATGGTCGATCCAGAATCTGCGGACCTTCTCGTCAGGACTCGACAAAGTCATGTCGCTTGAGGCCATGGGATGTCCGAAGCATGATGGATTGAAGTCAAGACCGATCCCTCTGTCGACAGCCCATGTTATCCATTTGATGTAATGCTTTGTCTCATACCTGTCTCTGTCTACCTTCTCCCCGTCCAGTTCGGCATAGCTCGCGTGAACGTTGACCCTCTGTTTACCCGGAAGCAAACTCATCGCCATATCCAGATCAGCCCTCAGTTCTTCGCCGGTTCTTGCTTTACCCGGATAATTACCCGTTGCCATTATGCCGCCTGAAGTACCGCCGGAATCCTGTTCAAGTCCTGTAACATCATCACCTTGCCAACAATGCAGTGATATCTGTATGTCTTCCATCTTCCTTAATACGGCATTTGTATCTATCCCATATTCAGAATATGTCTTTTCTGCAGCTTCGTAAGCCTTGATAATATTATCCTTGTTCATATGCTCCTCCTGTTATAAGTATTACTTATTCTATATCAAACCCCGGATAATGCCAACCTGAAAATTATTTATCGGCTATTATTTCGCTGTTGCGACATCATGATATGCCATGGCTTTATCCCGAAACTCAGTGATCCGGTTCTGAAGATCGGGGAACTTCTCAATGGTCTTCGGAGAAAACATACCGCGCTCCTTATCATTCGTCGCCTCCAGTTCATGTCCGATCAGTGCCCATGCCGAATCATAAAGATTGCTGAATTCCGACGATCTCATTGCCTCGCACACAAATTTCTGCCTTGGTTGATTAATATCTTCACCGCTTATCTGGAACAGTCCGTATCTGTTGCAGAGTTCTCTGATTCCGGAAAGCTGCTCTGAAGTATTTCTCGACGGCATATATGTGACCGAATCAAACCCGGCATCAGCTATGATTTTAAAGAGAAGCTCGAGATAATCATCTTCAAATTTCTGAGCTTTCTTGTCACCGGTCACTGAATCTGTCACATCACCAAGATAGGCATACGCAAGTACTATACCGTGTTTCTTCGCAAAAGCGGCGGCTTCGGAAACGGGGACACACTCGTCAGTCGCAGGCAGATAAAATTTCTCTACCATTGAACCTTTTAGTACATTCAGCAGATCATACTCATACTGAGGATTCAACCGATCTTCAAGGTATTCAAGACTTCTTCCTTTAGGTATTATACCGAGATCCTTCAAAACTTCCGGCACAGCAGATCCTTTAGAAAACTTTCCGGTGATTTTACAGGCAAGCGCGAAAAGAAGATGTCTTTCGGTAACACTTCCTCCCTCATGCTTCATTGAAATCGGTAAAACATCGTTATCATAATCGATATGGATATCCGGATCAGACAACAGCTCATTTATTCTGCCGGTCATAGCTCTGTTGCGTCTTTCTCTGGCTTTGCCTATAGGTACGAAAAAATCAGCGACTGCGTCTATCTCACTGTGAGGGATCCCGTGAAAAGCTACATAGGCAACAGTATCCTGATCGGGATTATTGATCCTTCGTCCCTCGATCGCTGTTCCGGCAAAACTGATCCTCAGCTCAGCACCGACCGTGACCGGCATTTTACAGATACTACCTGCTTCGATAAATTCGCGTGCTCCTGCAACCGAATCGTGATCCATTATACCTGTAGTAACAAGCCCCGCTTTCAATGAATGATATACTGCCGCAGACGGTGAATAAGGTGAGAATGAGTATATCGTATGGATATGGCTGTTAACATCACGTGAAGCAGATATATTATCGTCACCGGCTTTTATTCCGGACTTATTCGTCTCCATTATTTCAGCCAGTCCCTCAAGTCTGACCCTTCTGTCGGCTGAATCAAGTTTACTCAGCAAACTCTCTGCTGCTTTATTTTCCATTAATAAAACCTCCGAAAATCACCATAAGCGCAAAACGGCCGGACCACAATGATCCGGCCGCGCAGCCTTTAGTTTAAACTCCCAACTTCCCCCTCCTGATCATTTCCACATCTGTGAAACTTCTTACAGGAGTATAGCCTTTGATCGGCATTATCCTCTGGTGGATCACATCAATGAACCAGTCAGCCTGCGGGAAGAAATGCTCCTCCAATTCATAAGCAGGCGTTATCCAGTTTCTTGACCCAAGGACTACAGCAGGTGCATCGAGATGGTCGAAGCACAGATCACCGATATTTCGTGCAAGATCATTTAGATATGAGCCTCTTTCACATGCGTCACCTGAAACTATGATTTTACCGGTTTTCTTAACAGACTCTATCACTTTTTCGAAGTTGAAAGGTACCATTGATCTCGCATCGATGACTTCCGCGCTTATTCCATGATCCTTTTCAAGTTTGTCCGCTGCTTCAAGAGCACGATATAAAGTAGCACCGATCGTTAGTATGGTGATGTCTTTACCCTCTCTTTTGACATCAGGCTCGCCGAACGGTATCTCATAACTTTCTGCAGGAACACCTTCTTTATGGAATTGTTCACCGATATCATATATCCTCTGGCTTTCAAAGAATATTACGGGATCAGACCCGTTGAGTGCAGTTGTCATAAGCCCCTTTGCATCATAAGGCGTTACAGGAAAAGCTACTTTAATACCCGGGATATGAGCCACCAGTGAAGTCCAGTCCTGTGAATGCTGTGCACCATATTTGGATCCGACAGAAACTCTGATGACTACCGGCATTTTAAGTATACCCGCTGACATAGCCTGCCACTTGGGAAGCTGGTTGAATACCTCGTCTCCCGCACGTCCGAGAAAATCACAATACATCAGCTCAACGAGGGCTCTTCCCCCGGACATCGCATAACCTACCGCTGAACCAACGATCGCTGCTTCAGCTATAGGCGAGTTAAAAAGTCTGTGGTAAGGAAGAGCTTCGGTAAGTCCGCGATATACGGCAAAAGCTCCGCCCCAGTCCCTGTTTTCTTCACCATATGCAACAAGTGTAGGATCCTCGTAAAACTTATCCAGTATTGCTTCAAACAATCCGTCTCTGAGCTGATATGTCTTGTTCTTGGAGTATGGTTTTCCGTTTTCGTCATAAGCATAGCGTTCTTTCCTTGCAATAGCCTGGACTCTCGGATTGTCTTCTTTACTCATCAGAACTTCAGGCTCTCTGTCCTCCATTTTGCTGATCTTTCTATTCGAAAACATGATCTTCTCGATCGCATCAGGAGTTTTGCCAAGATCCATCCGGGGCGAAATGACCGGATCACTTGCCAATTGGACCGCGTCTGTTATTCCGGATATGACTGTTTCATCGATCGCATTGAAGTCATCCTCAGAAGCAACACCGGCAGAAATGAGTGCCAGACGATAAGAAGCGATCGAATCCTGAGCTTCCCATGCAGCTTTTTCTTCAGGTGTCCTGTAAGCATCGGCATCTGAAGGAGAGTGTCCGGAATATCTGTAAGTAATGGTGTCAAGAAGTACCGGTCCCTTCTTAGATTTCAGAATGTCCAGTTTACGTTTCATCGCATCTATAACTGCAAGGGGATCATATCCGTCGATCCTCTCAGAATGCATCTGATCCTTGTTGACTCCGGCACCGATCCTCGCAAGGAAATCGTAACCCATCGTCTCGCCCCTTGTCTGTCCGCCCATGGCATATTGATTGTTCATGACATTGACGATCAGCGGCAACCCACCTTTCATATCACCTTCCCAAAGCGTATTGAACTGATCCATTGCGGAGAGCATCAAGCCTTCCCAGACAGGGCCGCAAGCCATTGAACCGTCACCGATATTGCAGATAACAGATCCGGGTTTACGATTGATTTTCTTATACAGAGCAGCACCAACTGATATGTCTGCCGAACCTCCTACTATTGCATTATTAGGATATATTCCGAAAGGCAGGAAGAAAGCATGCATAGAACCGCCAAGACCTTTATGAAAACCTGTTTCTTTCGCAAATATCTCCGCCAAAGCACCGTAAATAAGAAAATCCACAGCAAGCTCTTTAATCGATTTCCCTTTACCTTCGTTGAACTTCAGGATCGATTTATATGTTGAGCCATCAAGAAATTCCTTCATTATCGTGTCTAGTTCTTCTTCAGACAGTTTATGTATCGCAGACAATCCCTTGGCAAGTATCTCGCCGTGGCTCCTGTGCGATCCGAAAATGTAATCATTCGTATCCAACAGATAAGCCTGACCAACGGATGATGCCTCCTGACCCATGGACAGATGGGCAGGTCCGGGGTTATTATATTCAATCCCATTATACGCGTTAGTAGTCTTTATAGTGTAGAGCATTGTCTCAAACTCACGAATATACCTCATATCGCGGTAGATCCTGAGAAAATCATCTTTCGAATAATTCTGTTTTTCGTCATCGATCGTTTTATTGTATTGGTTTACGGGGATCGGTGTGAATTCAATAAATCCGGGTTTCCTTACTTCAGAAGGATCGATGTGTAGTGCTTTAGTCATTCTTTTTTCCTCCAAATATTATTATTACTATTTCAATGCGAATATTGCTTCTCTTATGATCTCGCAGACCGTTGGATGCGGGAATACGAATTCCTTTATATCATCGATCGTCATCTCTGTTTCAATAAGCATACCTGCGGCGATTATTATCTCAGATGCATAGCTTCCTATTATATGACATCCTATGACCCTGTCATGATCGGGATCGACCAGTATCTTGCAGACACCGTCTCCTCGCTCATTTTCAGCCATATAACGTCCGCTGTAATTCATTGAAACAACTGATTTAACGTAACTGATACCCTTTTCTTTACAGGATTCCTCGGTTTCTCCGACACTTCCGACTTCAGGATTTGTGTATATAACGGACGGAACAGCATTGTAACGCATATTGTCCCTGCGGCCTCTGAGATTGTTTATGATCACTTCGGATTCTCTGTAAGCAGCGTGAGCAAGCATCCATACTCCGTTAACATCACCGGCTGCATACACATTGGGGACATTGGTGCACCCTTTATCATCAGTTACGATATGCCCTCTTTCAACAAGCACACCTATATTCTCAAGTCCGAACCCGGTTGTGACAGGACGCCGTCCTATTGACATAAGCACCTTATCCGCTATAACTGATTTGGTCTCACCGTTCTCTTCATACTCTACAGTCCCTTCTTTAACTCCTGTGACTTTACACGAGAGCTTAAAAGTAATACCTTTTTTCTCATAATTGCCGCGAAGTATCTCTGAGATCTCGCGGTCAGTCGGACCACCGATCTTATCGAGCATTTCAATAACCGTGACTCCGGAGCCAACAGAATTGAAATATCCGGCCATTTCAAGGCCAATGACCCCACCGCCTACAACAACAAGATCTTTAGGTATCGTTTCAAGATCCAGTATCTCCCTGTTGGTTAGAACATACCCTGCTTCAAGACCTTCTTTCACACCGGGTATAGGTGGCACGATAGCTTCTGAACCGGTAGCCAGGAGAAGGTTTCTGCCTTCAAATACTTCTTCACCGACTTTGATCTGTACGATCCCGTCTGAACGCCCCACTATCTCGCCAAGGCCTTCCTTTATTGTAACGTGATTGGCTTTCATCTGGGACTTGATACCGGCTACAAGGTTTCTAACAACTTTATTCTTCCGGGCAATAACTGCTTTCTGGTCAATAGAAGCTCCGGTAGTAGTCACACCGTATTTTTCTCCGTGGTTTGCGTAATCGAATATCTTGGCACTGTACAGCAAAGTTTTAGATGGGATGCAACCTTCATTGAGACATACACCGCCAAGCGCTCTTTTCTCGATCAGCAAAACATCCATTCCCGCGTGTCCGGCTCTCTCTGCTGCCAAATATCCTGCAGGGCCGCCCCCAACAACAATCAAATCAAACATTTATATACATTCCTTTCATTTTGTCACTGCATCAGCAAAAGAGAAAAATTCTCCAGTGTTTCTTTAAGATCCTTCAGGAATCTTGCTGCAGGTGCTCCGTCCAGTGCTCTGTGGTCGAACGTGAGCGAAAGAGACATCGACTGATAAGGCACTGCGTTCCCTGCGACATTCTTAACAGCTGTTGTTATCGTATTCACGCCAAGGATACAAGTCTGCGGAGGGTTGATAACAGGAGTAAAAGATTCGACACCCAGGCTTCCCAGATTAGTGACCGTAAATGTCCCGTTCTTGATAAAGTCAGGTGAGATCGTTCCTTTCTGACAGTCGGCTGCAAGCGTCTTAGCTTGTACTGAGATCTCTGCAATACTTAATTTGTCTGCTGCGAAGATCGTAGGCACCATCAGTCCTCTCGGAGTATCCACAGCCATTCCCAGATTGACCGTGTTGAAAAACACCAGTTTATCCGGATAATAGTGTGCATTACACAATCTATGCGTTTTAAGTACACGAGAAACGGAATACAGGATGATATCATTTATGGTCGGGACAGTGAGTGACGATGACAATCCAAGTCTTTCTGCCATTCCATTTTCCTTAGCTTTCTTCATTTTAGCTCTCAAATCAAGTATATCCGTAGCGTCGAAACTGGCATTAAGAGTAAGTTGAGCCATGGTTGAAAGAGATTCATGCATAGATTTCGCGATTATTTTACGGATATTGCTGTGCTTCTCTTCATATGACTCAGGAATAGAAACATCAACAGAAGTTGCAGGTTGCCTGCCAATATCTGCAACACTAACTCTTCCGCCTATACCTGAACCTGCCACACCTGCCGGATGACCCATCCCGGCCGCAAAAGTGGCGAGATGTCCTTCACTCACAATTTTCTGAACATCCCTTTCAATGATACGACCTTTAGGACCTGACGGTTCAGCAAATCTGAGATCGGCATTCCGCTTTGCTGCCAAAGCCTTAGCTCTTGGAGACATTGGTGCGTTTGATGCGTCACCTTCAGGCATGTTACTGACATAAATATTTTGTCCAGCTGCAGTCTGTGCTTCAGGATAGTCTTCTTTCTTATCCGGTGCTATAAGTTCAGCTTCCTGTCCGGGACCTCCGGCTTGTTCGGCTGAACTGCCCTCCGGTCTGAGTCCCGAAATATCCTCACCCGGTTCTCCGATAACACAAACATTCACAAGAACAGGAACATCATCACCTTCTTCGAAAAACACTTCAAGAATTTCTCCCGAAACTTTAGCCGCCTCATCAAAAGTAGCCTTATCAGTCTCGTAAGTGAAAAGTGTATCACCTTCGGATACCTTATCACCTTTCTTCTTATGCCATTTGCCGATTATACAGCTTTCTACTGATTGTCCCTGTCTCGGCATGATCACTGCTGTTGCCATATATACCTCCCCATAAATTTATTGTCTCGATCACATACCTTATTTGAGCATTTTCTGCCCGCCGGTCACAGGTATAGCCTGACCGGTCTCGTATTTCTGTTCAACACAGTATAGAATTGCCTTGGTGACATCATCAGGAGTACACCCTCGACGGATCGGAGACTTCGACAGATAGAACTGCCTTACATCCTCAACTGTTTGGGCTCCCGGTATTTTTCCGGCTCTGAGATATGACACGAACAGCCCTTTCTCGGGATCGCTCCAAAGCGGTCCGTCATAATAGTTGCCCGGACATATAGAGTTGACTTTGATATTATCAGTCACTAATTCAAGAGCAAAACTTTCAGTTAGTCCTATGCCGCCGAACTTACTTCCCGCGTAAGCAAAATTTTTATTTGAACCTTCAAGACCGGATTTTGAATTGATCTGAATTATATCGCTCCACTTGTCTTCGTCAAACATAGCTGTTATCTTCATAGACCTGGAGGCGTACTTGGCACAAAGAAAATATGCAAGGTAATTGATATCCGTAACGAAAGAAAAATCCTTCACGGTCATTTCCTCAAGACCTCCTGCGCGGACCACTCCTGCATTGCTTACTAAAATATCTATGCTGCCATAACGAAGTACGGCTGTTTCTGTCATCTCACGAACAGACTCTTCATCTGCTACGTTGACCTTTACTGCGATTGCTGTACCTTCACCGTACTTCTCATTGAGTCTTGCGGCAACTGTTTGAGCCAAATTTATATTAAGATCCGCAATGACCATATAGCAACCTTCTGCTGTCATCCCCTCCGCAATACCTTCACCAAAACCTTGAGCACTTCCGGTTACAACAGCGACTTTACCTGAAAGTCTCCCCGGTCTCGGAGCCTTGCGGTCGATACTGAAAGTCCCGACACCATCTACTGTGATAACATCAGATGAACCGGTGGGGACGGGGGTAAACGATACGGTCACAGATGATCCGTCTTTTCCAGCTAAAGCCCTGATCGCCGGTGCGACGGCAGCCGGTGAAGGATGATCTGCAGCAAATTTCTCAATTATATCTTTCATCCGTTCATATCTCCTGTCTGATCAGATCGCCTTTGCATTTTCCAGCAGGTATTTCTCCGCTTCAAAGCACCACAACCCGTTGTTTGCATCAACTATGTCCGCCAATTTTGCAAACACAGGATCGCTTTTACCAATTTCTCTGAAATCAGCAATCGCAGTCAATTGCATAGATATCTGTGTGTATATGAGCTTCTTTCCTCCGGGGATCTTAGGCAGATTCAAAGTAGTCTCGATAACGGAATCTAGTCCGCCTACGTGAGTTATCATGGATGATGGATCTATACGTCCGCTGCTCATCAGCTCAAGTGATTCGATCAGATCATCCGTGTTACCGCCACTGTTTCCCGCAACGTGAGTTGCCATGTAATGCACATTATAGAAATTAAATTCTGCACCAAACTGAGGGTTTGTCGGTCCGGCGAAAAAATTAAGGCAGCCGTCATATCCAAGTATCTTATCCCCTTGTTCAACAACAGCTTTGACCGGAGCATAAACATAAACATCATCATATCCTTTGTCATTTTCAGTCAAAGATCTGAGATACGAAGGGACATCCTCTATCCCCGAAGTATTGACATATATAAGATGCACACCATTTTCGGCAGCTTCTTCCACCGTGTAGATCGATTCAGCCCTTTTCAGTCTGGCATCATCGATATCCGTTACTACCAGCAAAGAAGGCTTTCTGTCATTATGGATAGCGTAATCTATCGCTCCGAGACCCATAGGTCCGACACCGGCAAGCAATGCCATACTGCCGCCTTCGACTATTCCCATCTTGTGTTCATAACTGCCCGCTGTGGTATGGTAATTGACATGGAATCCGCCTACGATACATGAGACCGGTTCACCAAGTGATCCGAAATAGAAAGCTTCACCGCTATAATTCAGCAGACACCCGCGTTCCATGACGACGGAAGGTATGATGATATAGGTCGCCGCACCGCCGATATACCGGAAAGAGTACCCGGGCGCGGCATGAACATTCGAAGGATCATTCAATGCCGGCTGGATCGCAAATCTTTCTCCTGCTTTGAACTTTCCTGCCCACTTCGACCCTACCTCGATCAGCTCACCGCAAAATTCATGTCCTATGATCACAGGATTCTGTGCAACGTCATTTGGTATGCGCTTATGGTCAGATCCCTGTTCTGCCGCTTTGTATGATGACATGCATATACTGTCCGATGTTATCTTAGCCAGGATCTCATCATCTTTTATCTGTGGAAGTTCGAACTCCTCCAGCCTCAAGTCTCTTTTCCCATATAATCTTACTGCTTTAGTTTTCATATTATTATCCTCCATTATTCTCTATAAAACTTATACTTATATTTCTTGTGCTCAGATCACTGTGATCCTCGCTTGCTTCATTGCTTTGGCCACTTTCTCAGGCAGTGGCTGGTCAGTTATGAGTACATCTATGTCCTGAACTCTTGAAAATGTGTAAGGCATTCCACAATCAGATTTGGAAACATCCATCATCATGATGACCGTGTGTGCTTTCTTGATGACCAGTTTCTTTATTTCAGCTTCAAAGTAATCACCGCATGTAAACCCACTGTTAGTGGAAAACGCACTCGCTGCCATGAACGCGATATCGATATTGATCTCCTTGATGTATTCAACTGCATTGTACCCTGACAATGACATCGTATCCCTGTTCAGCTTGCCGCCTGTAAGGCTTACCTTAACATTTGGAAATTTTATAAGTTCCATAGCTACGTTAGGTGATGATGTTAATACAAAAAGATTCTCATCATTTAACTTCTGAGCAAAATACATACTTGTCGTTCCTGAATCGATAAAAAGCGACCTTCCGGCAACAACAAACTTTGTTGCCTTTTCGGCTATTAAGAGCTTAGCTTCTGTATTTTCACTCATTCTCTGTGTGTAGGCTGCTTCTTTAAGCATAGAGAGGTGAGCGATCGATTTAGCTCCGCCCCTCGTTCTGACTATCTCGCCTCGCTGTTCGAGATATTCAAGATCTCTTCTTATAGTCATACTCGAAACATCCGGGAGCATACTTTCAAGCTCTTTCAAACGAACTTCACCTTTGGACTGAATATAGAGATTGATCACTTCGCGTCTGTGAGTAGTCATTACTTCACCTCATCAAATTAACAATTATATGTGAATAAATAACACTTATATGTTAATTTTTAACATCTGAGCTTATCATATCACAGTCATATGATTATGACAATACTTTAAATTGCATTTTGTTATATAATAGCCCTATGAACAATGAAGAGTATATAATAAGGCTCGCAGGAACAGATCATCCAGAAGACAGGAAACAGTTGATCGAACTGTGGAATACGTGTTTCAACGATACGCCTGAGTTTGTGGACTTTTTCTTTTCCGGAAGATATCGCCCGGAG
>Ga0172377_10000673_pt1 | contig 32876 bp, 31 predicted proteins | sample Pumphouse3metaG_FD_119749 | JGI IMG/M metagenome (GOLD analysis project Ga0172377, IMG submission 119749) | Leachate microbial communities from a municipal landfill in Southern Ontario, Canada - Pumphouse #3 metaG | ecosystem: Engineered > Solid waste > Landfill > Unclassified | place: Canada... | reverse complement strand
TTGGAATGTTTTTTAACACTATGTATAATGTCGTTGACACTTTTTATGCTGGGCTTATTTCAACGCAAGCAATATCTGCATTAACTTTATCTTTTATGATTTTTTTCTTAATTATTGGTTTTGGATATGGATTTAGTTCAGCAATTACGGCACTTCTTGGAAATGCACTTGGTAAAAAAAAATATAAATTAGCTTCAATTTATGCTCATAAAGGACTTATTTTTGTACCTTTTACTGGTCTTATTCTAAGTATTCTTGGATATTTCTTTGCCCCTTCTCTTTTTATGTTTTTAGGTGCAAAAGATGAATATTTACAAATTTCACTTGATTATATAAATCCTATTTTATTTGGTGCAATATTTTTTATGTTTAACTTTTCGCTAAACTCTATTTTAATAGCCACAGGAGATACTAAAACATATAGAAATAGTTTAATATTTGGTTTTTTTGCTAACTTAATTTTAAATCCTTTATTTATGTATGGATTTTTATTTATTCCTGAAATGGGAATAAAAGGAATTGCATTATCAACTGTGTTAATTCAAATAATAAATATGTTTTATCTATCTTACAAAGTTCTTCAAACAAAACTTATTCATTTTGAGAAACTAGAATATTTTATTCCAAATCTAAGAGTTTACAAATTATTCTTTTCTCATGGAATACCATCAAGTCTAAATATGCTTACAATGGCTATTGGTTCATTAATTTTGACATATTTTGTTTCACATTATGGCGTTCAAGCAGTTGCTGGTTATGGAATAGGGTACAGAGTTGAACAACTTATGCTTTTACCCGCACTTGGTCTTAGCACAGCGGTATTAGCTCTTGTATCAAATAATTTCGGTGCTAAAAAATATGATAGAGTGATTGAAACTTTAAAAGTATCTCTTAAATATGGATTTATTATAGCGACTGTTGGAATCATTTTTTTGACTATCTTAGGAAGATTAATTATTTCATTATTTGATTCTAATCCTATAGTAGTTGAATTTGGAGTAAGCTATTTGCTGATTGAAATTTGGATATTTTATGCTTATGTAATTTTATTTGTTTGTATTTCAACACTTCAAGCCATAAAAAGACCCAAAATGATTCTATATATTGGGATTTATAGACAAATCTTTGCAAAATTAATAATTGCATATTTAATTGTAAAATATTTTGAACTTGATTTTATCTATCTATGGTTTGGGGTTTTATTTATGATTTATAGTGCAGCCATTTTTGCTTATTTTTATACAAATAAACTATTAAAAGAAATTTTAAATAAGAGTTTATAAGAAGTCTTAAAAGACCTCTTATAAGTGGTTACTTAGAACCACATTTTCCAGCTCCACACGAACCTTTCATCTCTTTTTTAACATCTTTCATTTCATCTTTCATCTCTTTTTTCATTTCAGAACCACATTTTCCAGCTCCGCATGAACCTTTCATCTCTTTTTTCATTTCTGCGCCACATTTTCCAGCTCCGCATGAACCTTTCATCTCTTTTTTCATTTCTGCGCCACATTTTCCAGCTCCGCATGAACCTTGTGCTGCAAATGCTAATGTACTCGCAAGTAAAAGTCCTAATAATAACCCTGATAATTTTATTTTCATATTGTTTCCTTATTTATATTTATTTAATTAATTATACTATTTTTGTACAGCTTCAACATCAACTATAATTTTTACTTCTTCAGCTACAGCAACGCCACCTAACTCAATAGCTTTATTCCATTTTAAATCATAATCCATTCTATTAATTTTCCCTTTTAAAGAAAAACCGACTCTTTTATTTCCTTCAAAATCTTTTACACTAGCAATATCATCAACTTCTAAAATAACTGGTTTAGTAATACCTCTAATTGTTAAATCTCCTTTCATTTTTCCTTCATTTCCATCTGCTTGGTAAGATTTCATAACAAAAGTCATTTTAGGAAACTTTTCTGAAGCAAAAAAATCATCGCTTCTTAGGTGTTCATCTCTTTTTTCAATTCCCGTATCAACAGATACTGTATTTACGTTTGCACTAAATGTTTTAAAAGATTTTGTAGCTTCATCAAAATCAATTTGAGCATCGTAAGTTTTGAACTCACCTTTTACATTTGTAATCATCATGTGTTTTACTGAAAATCCTACATTTGTATGGACATTATCAACACTATAAGAAGCGGCATTTGCCAAACCAAAACTCAATATTAATGCACTTGTAATTTTTGTTATAAATCTCATCTTCTATCCTTTTTTTGAATTAATAGATTTTATATTCTTTTTGTTTAATTAATGTGTAGAATTACTGTTTCTAATACTAATTATATAAAATATTGCTGGAATTATAATAAGCGTTAGAAATGTTGAAGTAACCATCCCACCAATCATCGGAGCCGCAATTCTTTGCATAACTTCACTTCCAACTCCATGAATATACATTATAGGGATTAATCCACCTAAAATAGTAAATAAAGTCATTAGTTTTGGACGAAGTCTCAAAACTGCACCTTTATAAATAGCCTTTGCTATTTCATCTTTTGTTATATTTAAACAATTTTGTTTTAACTCAATCATTGCTTCATTTAAATAAACAAGCATAACAATTGAAGTTTCAGCTGCAACTCCTAAAAGAGCCAAGAAGCCTACAATTACTGCAATTGAAATATTAAAATTCAGATAATCTAAATATATTATTCCACCACTTAAGGCAAAAGGTAAAGTAAAAAATATAATCAATGTATAAGTCATATTTCTTAATGCTAGATATATCAATACAAATATAATTATAAAAGTTAAAGGTATAATATAAACTAATTTTTTCATAGCTATTTCAAGAAATTCACTTTGTCCTGACCATTCAAAATAGTAACCAGATGGTAATACTAAATCTTTTAATAATTCATTTGCTTCATCTTTGTATTTTTTTGTTGAAACATCTTCTTTTGGTGTTATATAAATAAAACTTACATTTAAAGCTTTTTCAGAAGATATTACAGACGGTCCTTCTTCATATTTAAGATTTGCGAATAGTCGTAAAGGTTGAAACCCAAGAGTTGTTTTGATTTGAAGATTTTCAAGTGTTGTTATATCTTCCCTTTGATTTGCTTCAAACCTTAAAGTTATTGGATATCTTTCTAATTTATCTAAAAAAGTTGAAATTTGAGCTCCACCAACTCCTAAATTTATTGTTTCTAAAATATCATTTTTACTTATTCCGTACCTTGAAATCATTTCATCATTTATTTGAATATTTAAATAATACCCCGAATTTACCTTATCAGAAGATACTGATAAAGTTCCCTGATAACTTCTAAGTTTCTGTTCTATATGTTTTGCAGTTTCTTCTAATATTTTATGGTCATTCCCATAAAGTTTTATCCCAAGTGGTGTTCTAATCCCAGTTAAAAGCATATCAATTCGCCCTCTAATTGGGTATGTCCATGAGTTTATAAGTCCATTTACTTGAAGTTTTTCATTCATCTCTTCCATGAGCTTTTTATAAGTCATCCCTTCTCGCCATTGTGATTCTGGTTTGAAAGTAATAATTGTTTCAATCATAGCAAGTGGTGCTGGATCTGTGGCACTTAAAGCTCGTCCAACTTTTGCAAAAGCTGTTTGTACTTCAGGAAATGATTTTATAATTAAATCTGTTTTTTGTGCTAACTCTTTTGCCATATCAATACTTATTCCATAGGGAGTTACTGGCATATACATAAAGGTTTGTTCATTCATCATTGGCATAAATTCCCAATTTTGTTTTTGATAAACACTAAATGCAAAAATAATTATTCCAACGTAAATAACAACTATTAAATATCTTAATTTTAAAGCCATTTTCAGAAGTGGCGAATAAATGTTTATAAAAAATTTATTTAGGATATTTTTATCTTCAGCCATGATTTTCCCACGAATTAAAAAAATCATTAAAATTGGAACTAGGGTAATAGATAAAATTGCTCCCGTCATCATGGCAAAAGATTTAGTAAATGCTAAAGGAGTAAATAATCTTCCTTCTTGACCAGTAAGTGCAAAAATAGGGAAAAATGAAACCACAACCAAAATTAATGCAAAGAAAATAGGGCGACCAACTTGTTTTGCTGATTTTATGATTATTTCAATTCTCTCTTCTTTTGAAATATTCTCTTTTCCTTGCAAATATTTGTGGGCATTTTCAACCATTACAATTGTAGCATCAACCATTGCTCCAATTGCTATTGCGATTCCTCCTAAACTCATAATATTTGAGCCAATTCCAAAAGCTTTCATTAGTAAAAAACTAATAAGTACAGTAATTGGTAAAGTAATGATAATAATCAAAGCAGATCTAAAATGAAATAAAAATAGCGTTGCAATAATAGCCACGATAATAGACTCTTCAATCAAAGTATTTTTTAAAGTATCAATTGCTTTATCGATAAGAGAACTTCTATCATAAACTTCAACTACTTCCACATCGGGAACTTTTAATGTGGCTAATTTCTCTTTTACAGCCTTTATAACAGCATAAGGATTTTCTCCATGTCGAACTATTACAATACCTCCAATCGTCTCACCTTGACCATTTAAATCAACCATACCACGTCTTGCACTTGATGTTATATTAACCTCAGCTATATCTTTTATTTTTAGTGGGATATTATTTGAAGTTTTAATAGTAATATTTTCAATATCACTTAGAGATTTTAAGTAACCTCGAGCTGTGATTATATGTTCATAACCATTTTCTAAAATGATTCTTCCACCTATATCACTATTGTTTGCTTGGATAATATCTTTTATTTCATTTATATTTAAATCATATTGAACTAATTTATCTTGATTTAAAGTGATTTCATAGTTTTTTACATACCCACCAATTGAGGCTATTTCACTAACTCCATCAACACCTAAAAGTGCATATTTAAAATAATAATCTTGTAAAGTTCGTAACTCATCTAAACTTTTTGTATTTGATTTTAAAGCATATTCATATGCCCAACCAACACCTGTAGCATCAGGTCCCAGTTGAACAGTTGCACCTGTTGGGAATGTTCCTTGTAAAGTTGAAAGTTGCTCTAAAACTCTACTTCTTGAATCATAAATATCAGTTCCGTCTTTAAATATTATATAAATCATTGCTGTTGAAAAAGAGGTCATCGCTCGAACTGTTTGTATATTTGGCAAACTCATCAAATTTGAGATTAAAGGATAAGATATTTGTTCTTCTATTGTTTTTGGACTTTGTCCACTCCATTCAACTTGAATAATAACTTGAGGAGGTGACAAATCGGGTAGGGCGTCTAAATTTGTATTTTTAACAGCCCAAAATGAAGCAACAGTTAAAATTAAAATTGAAAAAAGTACTAGAAATTTATTTCTTATACTATATGAAATTATACTTTCTACCATAATTACCAATCCTCTTTATCTGATTCATAAAGTGCATTTGTAACTGCATCTGAATCAAGTAAGAATAGGGCGTTATTTATAACCTCATCATTTTCATTTAAGCCACCTAATATTTCATATTTATTTGAAGAGATTCTTTTTGCTTCTATTTTTATAGGCTCAAATTCACCATTCTGCATAGGTTTGAAAACATAAAATTTATCTGCTTTTTTTAGAACTGCTGTTTTTGGAAGAGTTAACATAAGGTCTTTTTTAACATTTATATCAACTTTCCCAAACATACTTGGAACCAACTTTAAACCCTCATTTTCAAGGATAAATCTCACATCAACTGTTTTAGTTTTTTCATCAAAAATAGGGTAAATAAAATCAACTTTTGATTTTATCTTTTGATTTATTCCATCTATATTTATTAAAGCCTCACCATTTTTTTTTATAAACTCTAAATCACTTTGATAAACCGAAGCTACAAACCAGATTTTGTCTAAACTAGCCATTTGTAAAAGCAAATTTCCTTTAGTTATAGCACTTGATTGGTTTATGTTCTTTTCCATCAATAAACCATTTATTGGAGAAGTTACAACTAAACCATTTGAATTCATTTTTCCATCTTTTATTTTTTGTTGTTCGCTTTTTGAAATATCTAAATTATCAAGTCTTGAAAAAGTACTTTGGTAAATATTTTGATTAAAATTCTTAGCCACTTGTAGTTCATTTTGAATACTTAAGAGTTCTTGCGAATATACAGAATATAACGGTTCACCTTTTTTTATAGTCATATATTTTTTATTTGCATTTAGTTTTGTAATATAACCATCAAATCTATTTGTAATATCAACCAAAGATGATTCATCTATTTTTGTAACTCCATAAAAACTTTTATTTATAGATACTTCTTCTTTTACTACTTTTGTAATCTTTTTATTAAATAACTGTTTTGCATCTAAAATCTGCGCTTGTAAAAAACCACTAAAAAGTAGGGTACTTAATATCAATATTTTAATCATTTTAAACCTTTATTTGTAAAGTAGATAAGTTGTGAATAACTCTCATAATATTTTAATGCTTCATCTAAAGCTTTTGTTTCATAGGTAATTAACTCATTTAGATTATTTATACTTTCTTCTGGTTTTACCATATCGAAGCTATTATAATTTTCTATATTTGTTTGGATTTTTTGTTTTAGTGGAATTATCTCTTTTTGGATGAGTCTGTAATTTCTAGCACTTTGATTTAGATTGTTTAAATAAATATTTGTTTGCAAAGATAAATTATGCATAAAACTATCTAATTTATCGTTTGTTTCATTTGAGTTTAGTTTAGCTTTTAAAGCATTTATATTTTCAGTTTTATATAAAGGAAGTGGTATTCCTACCGTTACATTTCCATAATCTTGTTCAGCATTTTGCATGTATTCCAGACTTAAAGTTACATTTGAATATTTTTTTGCTTCTTCTAAACTTGCCATTTCTTTGTATTTTGAACTATCTTCTTCTAAAGTTTTTACTTTTGGATGAGTGCTTATAAGTTCTTGATTTATAGAAGCTTTATTTATCTCTTTTATATCAAGATTTTCATCTATAGTTTGAACCTTTTCATAACTTATTAGTTCTAAATTTAGGTACAAATTATCTATCATTGTTTTTAAATTATCAAGTTCAAGTTTCAAATCCAAATATGATACTTTTGTATTTAAAACTTCATTTAAAGAGGCTTTTTGATATTTATATAAAGAACTATATAACTCTTCAAGTTTTTCTATATTTTTTAAATAGTTTTCTATTAGTTTATATCGTTTTTCTAAAATCAAAATATTATATGAATACTCATAGATTTTTGATTCAAGTTCAAGTTTTTTATCTTCTAAGTCAAACAGTTTTATATTTCTATCTTTTCTAGCAATATTTTCTTCAATATCAAGAGTTCTTCCAATAGGAATAACTTGTGAAAGTTCAACTCCATACTCTTTTTGATTTGATAATGGTTTATTTAATCCAATGTTATTTACTTTAAAAGCAAGCATTGGATTTTCCCAATTCTTAGAAACTTTTATCTGTTCATCTGCTACTTTTATTGATTTATTTAAACTTTTTAAATCATAGTTTTTTTCAAAACTATTTTTTACTAGCTCATCTATTGTTTCAGCACTCAGTAGTGAACTAGCAAGAAATGAGCTTAGTAATATTCTTAACATTATAAATTCACGCTACCTTTAATAGTATGAACAACTCCGTCATCTGTTTTAAATTTTAGTTGATATTGCCAAGTTCCACTCATTGGAAGATTTATATTCATTTTATAAACTCCATTAACTAAAGTTGCATTACCTTCTGATTCCATATAAGGCATTCCTGGCATTTCAGGCATAAAAAATTTTGCTTTTACTTTTACAGATTCTACAATTTTTGAATCTTTTGATAATGTAATCAGTAGTTCATTACTTCCAACAACTAAAGCTTTTGATGATTTTAATGTTACTTCGTATCCATCCTTTTCACCATTTTGCTCTAAAACTTGAGCATTTAAAAAGGTAAATGTAAGAAAAAACCCTAAAATTATTTTGATTATATTTTGCATTGATATACTCCTAAGATATTAAATTAAGAGTATTTTATTTCTTTTATGAGGAGTTTATGTGTAGAAACTAAAAAATTAAAGTAAAAGTTGTTCCTTGATTTATCTTTGAATCAACCGTAATTTTTATTTTGTAAAAACTACAAATATGACTTACTATATTTAAACCTATTCCAAAACCACCTTGTTCATTTGTAGCTCTAAAATATCGTTTATAAATATCATTTATTTTGTCTTTTTCTATTCCTATTCCAGAATCCGATATTTTTAATATATTATTTTTAAGTGAAATATCTATTGTTCCAGATATTTTATTGTATTTTATTGCATTTGAAACTAGATTATTAAAGATTCTAATAAAATCATCCTTATTAATTTTATAATCAAAATCTTCTATTTTTTTACTTATAATAATTTTCTTTTTTGATGAAATAAGTTCTAAATATTGCATTTGTTCATTTATCAAATCTTTCAAATTAAACTCTTGAATATTTTTAATTGGCTCTTTATTTTCTAAAAATAAATATGTTAAATCATTATAAATTTCAGAAATTCTTCTTGCACTTATTTTTACTCTTTCTATTTGTTTTTCACTTAAATTTTCATTTTCAGTTGACATTAGAATAGCACTTATAGGCGTGTTTAATTCGTGAGTTGTGTCTTTTATAAAGTTGTTAAGTTTTAATCTTTCATCTTTTATTGGTTTTAAAAATAACTTCGCTAAATAGAATCCAATAATTGCAATAATTAAATAAATAACAAAAAATAAACCTATAATATTTAGTTTTAATTCTTCAATTTTTTTAAAATACATATTCTCTTTTAAAGCAATATAATATATATCTAAATGCCCTAAAACTGAATCATCAACTAAAATAAAACTATTTTTTGTATCAATAATCTTTTTTGAGAAATCAATATTTTCATCAAGATTTCCAAATATTTTATTTTCATTTTTATCATAAAATGAGATTTTATAATCTTTTTTTTCGAGTAATTCATCTTTATTAAACGTATTCCCTTTCATGTGAGAAAGTATAATTTGAGATGAGATTTTTGAGACTTCATTTTGCATATTTGATTTAGTTAAATCGTAATAAAGAATTTTTTCATTCTGATAATAAAGAATTGCAATAAATGCCATTAAGATAAAAGAAGAACCTAGATACAATAATAAAAATCTATAATATGTGCTTTTTTCACTGCTTGTTAAATCGATAACCAACTCCTCTTAAATTTATTATATATTCATCTCCTAATATCTTCCGAAGATTCTTAATATATGTTCTAATTGTTGATGAAATAGGTGTTTCTTCATAAGCCCAAACATTTAAACTAAGTTCATTAATACTTACTACTTTAGTGTTATTATTAATTAAATATTCTAAAACTTCACACTCTTTTTTGGTTATGTGTATATGATTTTGTTCTTTTTCAATCATAAGATTTTTTTTATCTAAAAATATATCTTTCGATATTTCAATTAAGTTATTTGGATTTATCTGAAAGAGTCGTTTGATATTATTTATTCTAATATCTAACTCTTTTAGTTCAAAAGGTTTTTTAATATAGTCATCACAACCAGATTTAAATCCTTTTTCAATATCACTTATTTGATTTAAAGAAGTTAAAAATATGGCTGGAGTATAAATCTCTTTTTGTCTTAACTCTTTTAATAGTTCAAAACCATTAAGAATAGGAACATTTACATCTAAAAGTAATAAATCAAATTTTTGACTGTATACTAAATCTTGTGCTTCTAATCCAGTAAAAACTGAGATAACTTCATATTTTTGAGAAATCAAATGTTCTTCTATAATTTCATTAAGTATTAAATCATCTTCTAATAATAATATTTTCATAATAATCCTTGAAAAATTATAACATAAAAAGAAAATAGTTTTTTGATTGTATTTTGTATAAAAGGAAGTAGTAATTTTAAAAAAAATTACTACTTTTTTAGATTAGAATTGTCTTCTTGGTTTTTCAGCTCTAGGTTGTGCTTCATTAACTCTTAAAGTTCTACCTTCGCTTTCGTTACCGTTTAAAGCTTCGATTGCTTTAGTTCCAGCTGCTGAGTCTTCCATTTCAATGAAACCAAATCCTTTAGATTTTCCTGTTTCTCTGTCCATGATAACTTTTGCACTTTTTACTGCACCAAACTTTGTGAAAACTTCTTCTAACTCTTTATCATTCATTCTATATGATAAATTACCTACATAAATATTCATCTATTCTGTCCTTTGTAAATGTGTACTTATTATGCCAGATTATTATTAAATAATCAAGTATTTTGGAAATTTCTTTTTAAGGCTTCTTTTAGCCTAATAGAAACCTCATTGAAACCTAATATTGCGATAATATCATAAACAGAGGGTGCTTGCGTTCCACCTGTTAAGGCTATTCTTATTGGTTGAAATAGTTGTGGAAATTTTAAGCCAAAATCATGAATAAATGGTTTTGTAATCGCTTCTACATTTTCAACATTGTATAAGTCTTCCTTATTTTTTTCTAACAATTCAAGATATTTTTCTAAGAAATCTTTGGTATCTTCTTTTACAAACTTCTTAACTCCACTTTCTTCATAAGAAGTTGGAATATCCAAAATATCAGTAATAGATTTTTTTAATTCAACAATAGTTTGAGCTCTTTGTTTTGATAAATCTAAAAGTTCTGTTTTTTTAGCATGATGAGATAAATCTAAATCAAAAAACTTTAATTCTTCAATTAATCTATCATTTGAAACTGCTTTTATATATTCAGAGTTTAACCATAAAAGTTTTTCACCATTATATGAAGATGATGATTTATTGATATTTGATGGGTCAAATAGTTCTAGCATCTCCTCCATTGAGAAAATTTCTTGGTCACCATTTGACCAACCAAGTCTTACTAAAAAGTTCAATAATGCTTCTGGTAAATAACCTAGATTTTTATAATCCATAACATCCATTGCACCATCTCTTTTAGATAGTTTTTTACCTGATGGATTATTTATCATTGGAACATGGTAAAACTTTGGAACTTTAAATCCTAAAGCATTATAAACTACAATTTGTTTTGGAGTATTTGATAAGTGGTCATCCCCTCTAATTACATCTGTCATATTCATTAATGCATCATCAATAGCAACAACAAAGTTATAAGTTGGCATTCCATTAGATCTTGCAATTACAAAATCATCAACTTGATTTGCATCAAATTTCATTGAACCTTTTACACCATCTTCAAATTCTATTGACCCACTAACTGGTGCTTTTATTCTAATTACTGGTTCAATTCCTTCTGGAATTTCAGGTAAAACTTTTCCATCTTCTGGTCTCCAAGTTCCATCATATCTTGGATTTTGTTTAGCTGCTTCTTGAGAAGCTCTTAAAACATCAAGTTCATCTTTACTCATATAACATTTATAAGCATTTCCATTTTCTAAAAGTTTGTCAATATAAACTTTATAAATATCTGTTCTTTTTGATTGATAAAATACTTCACCATCATAATTTAATCCAACCCAATCAAATGCACTAATTATTGCTTTCATTGCTTCTTCATTGTTTCTTGCTGTATCTGTATCTTCAATTCTTAATCTAAATTCACCATTTGTTTTTCTAGCCCATAAATAGTTATAAAGTGATGTTCTTAGCCCACCAATATGTAAATATCCTGTTGGACTTGGTGCAAATCTTGTAATTGCCATTAAATTATTTCTCCTCTTCTTTTTTGTTTTGTATATAAAATCCTACGCCTGTTACTATTGCTACAATTGCTATAAACACAAGTAATGAAATTTCAAGAATTCCCATTTGCTTCTTTCTCCTTTAGCTGCCCACAAGCAGCACTAATATCAAGACCTTTTGACTCCCTTATTGTACAAATAACACCTTTTTGGTTTAAAAAGTCTTTAAATTGTAACATACCTTCAACAGTAGGTCTTTCATATGTTGTTCCTGGATATGGATTAAAATAAATAAGATTTACTTTTGCTTGTATTCCATTTAATAAACTAACAAGTTTTTTAGCAGCATCTAGTGAATCATTTTTATTTTTAATTACAAGATATTCAAACATAACTTTCTTTCTTGTATCAACAGGAAATGCTTTAACAGCTTCAATAATTGAAGCAATATTATAAGCTTTATTCATAGGAATAAGCTCACTTCTAAGCTCATCATCAACAGCATGAAGAGAAATAGCTAGTTGTATTCCTAAATCTTTTTCACCTAATTTTTTGATTTTACTTGCAATTCCCGAAGTTGATACTGTTTGTCTTCTTTTACTAATAGCCAAACCGTCAAGTTCAGAGAAAATCTCAACTGCTTTTATAAAATTATCAAAGTTATCAAGTGGTTCACCCATTCCCATATAAACAATATTTAAAGCTTTATTTTCAGCTATATCATTATCTCTTTTTATATTCACTATTTGAGCTATATATTCTCCAACTGTTAGGTTTCGTACAAACCCACCTTTTGCTGTTAGGCAAAAACTACATCCAACTTTACATCCAACTTGAGATGAAACACAAACTGTATATTTTTCACTTCTTACGATGTTTCCATCTTCATCTTTTTTCTTTTCTTTCATTAAAAGTAAAACAGCTTCAACAGTTAAATTGTCTCTTAATTTAAAAAGATATTTTATACTTCCATCGCTACTTTGTTCTTTTTTAATGATTTGCATTACATCTATTGGATAGTTTGCTTTTAAATCTTCTTTTAATTCATTTGGTATATTTTTCATATCATCATAAGAGTTTGCATACTTTTTATAAAGCCAGTTATATACTTGTTTTGCTCTAAATGATGGTTTTAATTTTTCTTTTAATTCATCTAATGTGTAATCATATATAGATGGTATTCCTTCTTTTGCCATTATAATTTGTCCAGTATTTTATTTATTTTATTATATTTTTTTCAAGTAAATATTTTGTTAATTTTTCCATAGCCTCTTTGTGATTTTTTATAAAATCTTCATGGGCATTTTCATTTGTATAATTTGTTATTACGAATATTCCAGCAACTGGAATTTCAAACTCTTTTGCTACACTTAAAATTGAAAAGAATTCCATATTTTCAATTCCAACGCCATATTCATTAAACTCTTTACATAATTTTTCATTCGTTGATATATAGTTTGATGAGTTTACAATTGTGTCATTTCTTGCAAATTTATTTTCTGATTCTAGTACATTATCAAGTGGAGTATAAGCACTTTGTGTTAAAAATCCAAGTTCTATATTTGAAGCTCTTTTTGATTCAACAATATCAAAAACTTTATGGTTACCATAAGATCCTGCACTTCCAACAAAAAGTAAAAAATCTGGTTTATCAAATAGACACATTCGCGTAAGGTTTATGGCACTTTCTATTAAGCCAACCCCAATTGGGTGAGCAAAAACAAATGTTTCATTTCTTCCAGCACATATAATCATTTACACTCCAAAATAAAATTTGGGTTTATAGTTATATTTTGTTCACTACTAATAGGTGCAACAGAGGCCATTGATTTTTGCATACTTGAATATGCCATTTCAGTTCTTGCATAAACTACATTCCCAGTATTTGTTTCAAAAATATTTATTTTTGAAACTTCACATTGTTTTGTAATAGTATTTGATAAAGATTTTGAATAACTATCTATCCAATTTATAGCTTCTAATCTTAAATCATCAAAACTTTTATTTTGTAAATCGTCACTTGTGTTCCATGATACATTTGAAATATTAAGTTTTACATCGTCTGATTTTATATTATCTTTTATTGAAATTAATTTATCCATAAAACTGTTTAAATCTTTTGCATTTTTTGATTCAGCTAAATATCTTAAATTTCCAACATATCCCACAAATTCTTGTTTATTATCATGATATTTGTATTTTGGACTTAATGTAAAACTTCCATTTTTTAGAACTATATCATTTGCTTTTTTTATAAAATCATTAAACTTTTCAATTTCAATATTAACTTTATTTTCATCTTTTTTCTCAATACTAATTGTTATATTTGTTGTTAGTAAATCAGGATTTACAACTTTTGTAAAACTTTTATTAAAATTTAATTCATAAGAAAATGCTAAAATTGGCAAAAGTAGTATTGGTAATAATTTTTTCATTTTATATCCTTACGGGAATATTATTTGCTCTTAAATATCTTTTTAAGTCTATAATATCTATTTCTTTGAAGTGAAAAATTGAAGCAGCTAACGCAGCACTTGCTCCACATTCAAAAGCTTCTTTTATATGTTCCATTGTTCCAGCGCCTCCACTTGCAATTACTGGAATATCCACAAGTTTTGAGATTTGTCCAGTAATATTTAATTCAAATCCAGTTTTTGCACCATCTGTATCCATAGAGGTTAAAAGTATTTCACCAGCACCTCTATTTGTCACTTCTTTTGCCCAAGTTAGTGCATCAAGTCCCGTATCTTCTCTCCCACCTTTTACAAAAACATGGTATGAACCGTCAGCAACTCTTTTTACATCAATAGCTACGACAATACATTGTGAACCAAATCTTTTTGAGCTTTCATTTATTAAATTTGGATTTGAAACAGCTGAAGAATTAATAGAAACTTTGTCACAACCAACATTAAGTAGGGCATAAATATCTTCTAGTTTTCGAATTCCTCCACCAACAGTTAAAGGAATAAAAACTTCTTGAGCAACTTTTTTTACAATATCAACAATAGTTCCTCTATTTTCATGACTAGCTGTAATATCTAAAAAAGTTAGTTCATCAGCTCCCTCAGCGTTATATCGTTTTGCTACTTCAACAGGATCACCTGCATCTCTTAGCCCAACAAAATTTACACCTTTTACTACTCTTCCATTATCAACATCTAAACACGGTATTATTCTTTTTGCAAAACTACTCAAATATAATCCTTCTTAATAACTAAATATTATCTTATCTAATTGTAAGTTAAAAGCAGATATACTCCTTGCAATTATGGAAAAAGTAAAAGCAAAAAAGAAATACGGACAAAACTTTTTAAGAGATACAACTATTTTGGATAAAATCATCCAATCGATGCCCAACAACAATAATTATATGGTTGAAATTGGGCCTGGATTAGGTGATTTGACCAAAAATTTAGTCAAGTACAAAGATATGACTGCTTATGAAGTTGATACTGATTTAATTAGTATCTTAAAGTCTAAGTTCGCAATACAAATAGAAGAGGGTAAACTAAAACTGATTCACACAGATGTTTTAGTGGCTTGGGATAAGCAAAAAACCTTATATGATGGTAAATATGACTTAATTGCAAATTTACCATACTATATTGCAACAAACATTATATTAAGAGCATTTGAAGATAAAAATTGTGAACACATTATTGTAATGGTTCAAAAAGAGGTAGCAGAAAAATTTACTGCGAAAGTTAATGATAAAGATTATTCATCATTAGGTATTATTACAGAATTAATTAGCGTTGATTCAAAAATACTTTTTGATGTTCCACCTGAATCTTTTGATCCACCTCCAAAGATAATATCTTCAATTCTTTATATCAAAAAAGACATGGATAAATACCTTGATAAAGATTTTAATAAGTTTTTGAAAGCCTGTTTTGTACAGCCTAGAAAAAAACTTTCTAAAAATCTTACTTCTGTATTATCTAAAGATGCCATCTTTGAAATTTATAAAGAATTAAATATTAATGATAATGTTAGACCTCATGAAGTAAGTTCATCTTTGTATAGCCAAATGCATACAAGGGTAAAAGATGGAAGAAATTAACAAAGAAGAACAAGCTGTTGTTAGCAATGAAGCTAATCAAAATGAAACTGCTCCAGAAAATATAGAGGGCGAAATTAAAAAACCTTTCAAAAAAAGAAAGCCTAAGCCAAAAGTTGCAAGAGATCCTCAAGCAATACAACAAGTAAAAGGTGAAGGGTGGATTACTGATCTAAAAAAAGCCTATTTAATCAACGAAAAAATACATAGAGATAGATTAAATCCACATTATAAATTAAATCTAAATACTAATGCCAAACTTAAAATTACTCCTCTTGGAGGGTTAGGTGAAATTGGTGGAAATATGATGGTTATTGAAACTGAAAATGAGGCAATAATTGTTGATGTAGGAATGAGTTTCCCTGATGAGAATATGCATGGTGTTGATATTTTAATTCCAGATTTTACTTATATTAGAGAAATTAAAGATAAAATCGTTGGTATTATTATTACTCATGGACATGAAGATCACATTGGTGCAATGCCGTATTTATTTAAAGAGATGCAATTTCCTGTTTATGGAACTTCTTTACCTTTAGAAATGATTGGTTCAAAATTTGATGAACATAAAATGAGAGAACACAGAGGTTATTTTAGAGCTATTCAAAAAAGAACTCCTATAAAAATTGGAAATGAATTTGAAGTTGAGTGGATGCATGTTACTCACTCAATTATTGATTCATCATGTATTGCTGTTAAAACAGCAGCTGGAACAATGATTCATACAGGTGACTTTAAAATTGACCATACTCCAATTGATGGATTTCCAACAGATTTACACAGAATTGCCCATTATGGGGAAGAGGGTGTTTTAGTTTTAACATCAGATTCAACTAATTCTCACTCTCCTGGATTTACAAGAACTGAAAAAACTGTTGGACCAACTTTTGATAGAATATTCCAAAATGCAAAAGGAAGAGTTTTAATGTCAACTTTTTCTTCAAATATTCATAGGGTTTCACAAGCAATTGAAAGAGCTTTAAATTACAATAGAAAAATCTGTGTAATTGGAAGATCAATGGAAAAAAACCTTGAATTAGCAATGAGCCTTGGATATATTAAATTCCCGAAAGATCAATTTATTGATGCACATGAAGTAAATAAATATAATGACAATGAAGTTTTAATTGTAACAACGGGAAGTCAAGGTGAATCAATGTCAGCTTTATATAGAATGGCAATTCACGAACATAGACATATTAAAATCAAACCAGATGACCAAATTATTCTTTCTGCAAAAGCAATTCCTGGAAATGAAGGAAGTGTTTCTGGAATTATAAATCATCTTTTAAAAGCTGGTGCTAAAGTTGCATATCAAGATTATCCAGATATTCACGTTTCAGGACATGCTGCACAAGAAGAGCAAAAATTAATGCTAAGACTTGTAAAACCTAAATTCTTTTTACCAGTTCATGGTGAATATAATCATGCTTTAAAACATGGTCAAACAGGTATTGATTGTGGTGTTTTAGAAAGAAATGTATATATTATGAGTGATGGTGAACAAATTGAAGTTACTCCAAAGTATCTTAAAAAAGTAAAAACTGTTAAAACAGGAAAAGTTTATATTGACAATCAATTAAATCATAAAATTTCAGATGATGTTATTTTAGATAGACAAACAATGGCAAATGAAGGTGTTGTTATGATTGTTGCACAAATAAACGAAGATGATAGAACAATGGCTCAAAGACCAAAAGTTACATCATTTGGATTAGTTCCTGATAAACAAGATAAATTCTTTGCAAAAGAAATTGAAGACTTATTAACTGTATTCTTAGAAAATATTAAACCTGGAATTCTAAAAAATAGTAGAATATTAGAAGATGAATTAAGAAAAGTAGTAAGAAAACATTGTACAAGAAAATATAAAAAATACCCAATGATAGTTCCAACAATCTTCGTTCAATAAGGAATAAAAATGGATTTTAAGCAAATAGTAAAAGATGTTTTATTAACTGAGGCTAAAGAGCTAGAAAAAGCAGCTACTCTTGTCTCTTTCGATATTGAAAAAGCTATTGATTTAATTATAAATTCAAAAGGTAAACTTATTGTTACAGGTGTTGGTAAATCTGGTCTTGTTGGGACAAAAATCGCAGCAACACTTGCAAGTACTGGTACAAGTTCATTTTTTCTTCATCCTACGGAAGCCATGCATGGCGATTTAGGAATGGTTGGGAAAGAAGATATTGTTTTAGGAATATCATATAGTGGGGAGAGTGATGAATTAGTTCAAATTCTTCCTCATTTAAAAAGATTTAATATTCCTCTAATTGCAATGGCTAGAAATCCTGAATCAACACTTGCTAAATATGCAGATGTTTTTATAAATATCAATGTAGAAAAAGAAGGTTGTCCTCTTGATGCAGCACCAATGTCTTCTACAACTTTAACAATGGCTATGGGTGATGCATTAGCTGTTTGTTTAATGAAAAAAAGAAACTTTAAAAAAGAAGATTTTGCATCTTTTCACCCAGGTGGAAGCTTAGGTAAGAAACTTTTTGTTAAAGTTGATGATTTATTACGAAAAGATAATCTTCCTGTTGTTTCACGTGAAACAAAGCTTAAAGATGCAATTTTAGTAATGAGTGAAGGAAGACTTGGAAGTGTAATTATTGAAGATGAAAATAAAAAAGTAATTGCACTTTTAAGTGATGGAGATTTAAGACGAGCTTTAATGAATGATAATTTTTCGATGGATTGTAAAGTAGAAGAAATAGCTACAAAAAATCCAAAAAGATTAAATAATAAAGAGCTTTTAGCAAGTGATGCACTGCAAATAATAGAAGATTATAAAATCCAACTATTAATTGTAACTGATGAAAATGATAAATTAGTTGGTGTATTGCATATTCATGATTTAATTGAAGCTGGTATAAAATGAAAAAGAAAATAGAAGAAACACAAGAAGAATTAGTAAGATTAAATAAATTCTTATCTCACAATAGTAATTACTCAAGAAGAGAAGCTGATAAGCTAATAGAAGAGGGTAGAGTAAAAGTTAATGGTAAAGTTGTAACAAATCTTGCAACAAAAGTATCAAATAGTGATGAAGTTCATATTGGTAAAAAAACAATTAGAGAAGATAAAACTAGAATAAGTACTGTAATTGTTTATAATAAACCAAAAGGTGAAATCGTTTCTAAAAAAGATCCTCAAGGCAGACGTACTATTTATGATTCTTTAGATAACAAATACAAACACTTTTTAAGTGTAGGAAGACTTGACTACGCAAGTGAAGGTTTATTGCTTTTATCTGATAGTGTAAAAATTGTTGATTCTTTAATGCATTCTGATTTAGAAAGAGTTTATAAAATAAAAGTAAATGGCGTAATTACTAAACCTGCTGAACAAGCTATGCAAAATGGTATAGAAATGGAAGATGCAACTTCTGGTGCATTTAAAAATAGCAAAATAAAATCTATGACTTTTGCTCCTTTTTTAGCCTATGATATATTAACAAATTCAGAAAAATTCTCTAAAATAAAAGTTGTTATTTCAGAGGGTAAAAATAGGGAATTAAGAAGATTTTTTGCACACTTTGGACTTGATGTACTTGATTTAAAAAGATTAGAATATGGTGGAATTTCATTAAATAATCTTCCAACAGGGAAAACAAGATTTTTATCAAAAGAAGAATACAAAAACCTTAGAATCTTTATGAATGAAGATGATAGACCTCTCTAATAAACTAAGACCAACAAATTTAGATAATTTTGTTGGTCAATCCCACATTATCTCAAAAGATAAAGCACTTTATAAACTAATCAAACAAAAAGAAATTCCTCATCTATTTTTTTATGGAAAACCAGGAACTGGAAAAACTACATTAGCAAAAATTATAGCACGTGAAATCAATACAGACTATTTTTACTTTAATGCAACAAGTATAAAAGTTGAAGATTTAAGAAAAGTATTTAATAAATACAAAGGAAGTTTAATTAAGCCTTTAATCTTTATTGATGAAGTTCATAGACTTTCTAAAAACCAACAAGAAGTTCTTCTTCCTATTATGGAAAATTATGATGCAATAATAATTGGAGCTAGTACAGAAAATCCATTTTTTACTTTAACTTCTGCAATTCGTTCAAGATCATTTTTATATGAGTTTAAAGCTTTTACAAAAGAAGAGATGAATAAAATTCTTCATATTGCTTTAAAAGATATAGAAATTAATATAGATGAAGAAGCTTTAGAATATTTGATTACATCAAGTTCAGGAGATGCAAGAGCCATGCTTACACTTCTAAACTTTGCATATAAAGTATCAAAAACTATTGATATAAGTTTATTAAGAGAGTTAAGAGAAAATGTAATAGGGGATGGAGTTTCATCTTCTGATGCCCATTATGATTTAGCAAGTGCCATGATAAAATCTTTAAGAGGTTCAAATGTTGATGCAGCACTTTATTATATGAGTAGATTAATAAATGGTGGAGAAAGTGTAGATTTTATTACAAGAAGATTTGTAATATTTGCAAGTGAAGATATAGGTAATGCAAATCCAAATGCTTTAAATCTGGCAGTAAACACAATGACAGCTTGTAATAAAATCGGTTATCCTGAATCAAGAATTATACTTTCTCAATGTGCAATATATTTAGCATCAAGCCCAAAATCTAACAGTGCCTATAATGCTGTGAATAAAGCGCTAGAAGAGATAAAAGCTGGTAATATACTAGATATTCCAAAACATCTCGATTCTCAGCATATAGGCTATTTATACCCCCATGATTTTGGTGGATATGTTGAACAAGAATATTTAAAGGAAGATTTAGAACTCTATCAAAATTCTAACATAGGTTTTGAAAAAACTTTAAATGAATGGTTAAACAAAATAAAAAACAAAAAAGAGGTTTAAAATGGAATATTACACTTGGATTTTAACTTTTCATGTGGTAGCTTTTATGTCTTGGATGGCAATGCTTTTTTATTTACCTAGATTATTCGTTTATCATGTAGAAAATATTGATAAAAAAGAATATGTTGAAATCGTAAAAATCCAAGAATTTAAAATATATAAATATATTGGAGCACCTGCAATGTGGGCAACAATTGTAAGTGGAGTTACTATGTTAATTTTAAATCCAATTTTATTAGATTTTAGTGTAAATCCCTGGATGTATGCAAAATTATCAGCTTTACTTTTACTTATTATTTATTCTTTTTCTCTTGAAAAATATAGAAAAGAACTAAACCATGATATTTGTAAAAAAAGTGGAAAGTTTTTTAGAATGTATAATGAAATGCCAACAATGTTAGCAATACTTATTGTTGGATATGTTATTACAAAGTCATTCTCATTACTTTTTACATCAATTATTGTTATACTTTTTGCATATATTTCTTATGTAATAATGAAACCAAAAAGGTTAAATAATGAACTTTGAAAAATACTATATTTTAGACACAAATATTTTACTTGAAGATGCTACGAATATTTTTAAACTTTCTCAAGATGGACATAATCTTATTATTCTCGCGGAAACAGTTTTAGATGAAATCGATACAAAAAAAAGTGGTTATGAAGAGATAAACTTTCAAGCAAGAGAGTTTGCTAGAATTCTTGAAAATGCAATTATTCTTGAGTCAATTAAAAAAGATTTATATAAAATAATTAGATTAAAAATAAATGAAAAAAATACATTTATAGATATTATTTCAAAAGAAGAGTATGAAGTAAATATTAGAAATGTATCACCAAATATAATTAATGATAGGAAAATTCTCGAAATTGCAAGTTTTACAAATTCATATTATAAAAATCATGTTGAATTTTTATCACTTGATATAATGGCAAGAACAAGAGCTATATCTCTTGATATAAAAACAGATGCTTTAGTTGGTAAAGATAAAGATGTATTTGAATTCGAATTTACAAAGGATATAACCATAAATTTTGAAGATTTAGTGTTTTTAAATAATCAGGAAATCGAAAAATTCGATAAAGAATATAAACCTTACAATTTTTCTTATTGCTTTAAAGTTAAATCATCAGATCAAGTTTTATTAGCAAATATTCAAAATAAAAGAATAAATTTACTAAATGAAGAAGAAATTAGAGATCAAATAATTACACCTTTAAATAAAGAACAACTTTTCTTTAGTGATGCTATTTTAAATCATCTGTACAATGTTTTAATAGTTGAAGCAAAGGCTGGTTCAGGAAAAACTCTTTTAGCCCTTAGTGGGGCTTTAAAACTCGTTAGGCAAAAATTCTTTCAAAAGATTATTTATATAAGAAATTCTATCGAATCCCTTGATAAAGGTGAAGATGTTGGATATTTACCAGGACTTGAAGAAAAATTCAAGATATATAATCATCCTTTAATGGATAGTTTGGATTATATAATAAGAACTGAACACAAAAGAAAAAGAAATAAAAAGAACCCTGAGCTAGTTGTTGCAGAACTAGATGATAGTGAAGTAAGTGCAAGAATTGAGCAAATGATAAGTAATTATGGAATTGAAACAATGTGGGTTGGAGAAATGAGAGGAAGAACTTTATCAAATGCATTCATAATAATTGATGAAGCACAAAATATGTCTAATAAAACGATGCAAATGGTTTTGTCAAGAATTGATAGTTCTTGCAAAGTTGTTGTTCTTGGATCTAATAAACAAATTGATAACTTCTATGTTAATAAATATACAAACGCCCTTACAACACTTTTAAAATCTACAAAAAATGAAAATAACCTTGTGAATACTTACGCAATAAAATTACAAAAAGTTCTAAGAGGTCCAATTACAGAGTGGGCTGAAGAAATTTTCTCAAAATAATATCTCTAAATAATGAATTATATACATAATTATAAGTATGTGTATAATTCATCTTTAAAATCAATTTATATTAGTCATTAACTTTAAAATACTTTTAAAATAATTCTATATTTAATTTATTTATACTTAAATAAAATACAAATTTAAAATATAGTATTTATTTAATAATTAAGATAAAAGACTCTATTTTATTGGATATTAGTTAGATAAATTTTTATACATTTAATTTAATGAGAAAGATTTAATTAATTCAAATTTGTGTTATAATACATATTATAATACATAAAGGTAAACCATGGGATTATTACAATATACCTCAAATGAAATGTTTTCATCAACAGAATTGATTAGAAAAAGTAAAAGTATTTTTGATAAACTTAATAAAAATGAAATAGAAAAAGCAATAGTTTTAAGAGATGGAAAACCTGGAATTATCCTTTTGGATTTTAATTTCTATGAACAAATTATGAATGAATATTTATCACTAAAAAATAAACTACCATCTAATAAAATAGAAATCAAAAAGGAGATTCTTATTGAAAAGATAGAAGTATTAGAAAAAGATAGTGAATCTAAAAAAGAAGAGATTATTGATAAATCTATTGAAGATGAAGAAAATGAATTTTCATTTGATTCCGATTTGACAAAAGATAAACCAGAACCATTAAAAGAATTTTGGGATTGATGTTATGATTGATGTACTAATAATTGGTTCTGGAATTGCAGGTTTAACAGCTGCAATTACTGCTTCAAATAATAATTCAAAGGTTTTGGTTCTTTCTAAAACATACCCAACACATTCACAAAGTGTACAAGCACAAGGGGGAATAAATGCAGTTCTTTATGAAGATGATGATAGCGTAGATATTCATACTCAAGAGACTTATAAAGCTTCTTGTATGTTATCAAATAAAGACAATATAAAGATGATGTGTAAAACTGCTAAAGACACTATTTATTGGCTTGATTCTATTGGAGTCCCATTTAATAGAACACTTGATAACAAAATTTCACAAAGAAAGTTTGGTGGAACAAAAAAAATTCGGACTTGTTACTCAAGTGATTACACTGGATTAAAGATTTTACATACACTTTATGATAAATGTATAAAGCAAAATATTGAGTTTAAAAATGAACATTTACTTCTAAATCTAATAATCGAAAACAATTCTTGTATAGGTGTAACTGCACTTGATATAAAAGAGGGTATTGTAAAAGAATTTTTAGCAAAAACTACTATTTTAGCAACGGGTGGTTATGCTGGGATTTATACTAATCATACTACAAACTCATATACAAATACAGCTGATGGAATTGCAATTGCTTTTCATGCTGGAGTAAAATTATCAAATATGGAATTTGTTCAATTTCATCCAACAAGCCTCGAAAATTCAAATATATTAATCAGTGAAAGTGCCAGAGGTGAGGGCGGTTATTTACTTGATGAAACACAAAATAGATTTATTGATGAATTAAAACCAAGAGATGAAGTTGCAAGAGCAATATATGAAAAGATAGAAAAAGATCAAAAAGTTTATTTGGATTTAAGACATTTAGGAATAGAAAAAATAAAAGAATTTATGCCTCAAGAAAGAAAATTGGCATATGATTATTCAAATATAAAAGTTGAAGAGCAATTACTTCCTATAACTCCTGCGTCTCATTATAGTATGGGTGGAATAAAAACTGATATAAATACGAGAACAAATATAAGAAACCTTTTTGCTTGTGGAGAATGCGCAGAAGCATCTATTCATGGTGCGAATAGATTAGGTGGAAATTCTTTACTTGAAATAGTTACATTTGGAAAAATTGCTGGAACAAATGCATCAAATGATGGAAAAAAAATTGGTGTAATAAATACATCAACAAACTATGCAAAAGAAGATGAAGAAAACATAAATAAAATATATAACTATTCCAATAAAATAAATTTTTATACTAAAAAAGATGATATTGGAAATCTACTTTTTAATAATTTAGGTTTATTTAGAAATGAAAAGAAAATTTCTGCTCTAATAAAAACATTAGAAGAATTAAATTTAGAGATTGAAAATATGGGAATAGTAGATAAATCGAAAACATATAATAAAAACCTTGTTGAATTATTAGAGTTTAAAAATATACTTAATGTTGCTTTATTAGCTTCAACTTCTGCATTAAATCGTAAAGAAAGTAGGGGAAGCCATTTTAGATTGGATTATCCTATTGAAAAATCAGAGTACGAAAGAAATACAATAGTAAGAAAAGTAAATAATAAAATTGTTATTGAATTTGAGGAAATAGTATGAAAATTAATATAAAAAGATTTAATCAAGAACTATCACCAAGCCATAAATTAGATGAATTTAATGTTAATAATACAAATTTACTACAAGCTTTAATAGAAATAAAAAAAGAAATAGATTCAACTCTAACATTTAGATGTGGCTGTAAAAGTGGAGTTTGTGGTTCATGTGCGGTAAGAGTAAATGGAATAGAAAAACTAGCATGCAAAACTAATCTAAACGAAAATGATTTAATTGAACCAATCAAAAACTCAAATATTATAAAAGATTTAGTTGTAGATGTTTCACATGAAACATTATTGATTTCTAAAATGGATTTATCAATTGATGGAAATATGGAATCAATACAAATATCTCAAGAAGATGTGAAAAATATTGATCTTCAAAGCAATTGCATACTTTGCAATTCATGTTATAGTTCATGTCCTGTTTATGATGTAAAAAAAGAGTTTCTAGGTCCTTTTGCATTAACAAGAGCATTAAGATATGTAAATGATACAAAGAACACAAATAACTTAACTATAATCGATTCTATACAAACAAATGGGATTTGGGATTGTACATTATGTAGTGCTTGTACTTTAGTATGTCCGCAGAATATTGACCCAAAAGCTGATATAGTTAAACTACAAAATATTTCTGTACAAAAGGGTTATTCAAATCCATATACACAGAATTTTGATTTTAACGATAATTTCTCAGATGATTTTGGAGGATTTAATCCTAATGGATTTTAGAATAGAAAGTTAAATCTTTCTATTTTAATAAACAATCTTTTAATTTTCTTTTTTTATTCCATTTAAGTTTTTTTAATTCAGGTTCGGAATAAAACTCTTTTGTATATCCAAAACACAAATAAGCTATAAATTTATACTCTTTCTTATCAATATCAAAAATTTTATTTATCTTTTTAGGTTTTAAAATAGATACCCAGCCCATGCCAATATTTAAAACTCTTGCTGTTAACCACATATTTAATATTGCACAAACAACAGAATATTCTCCAGTTCGTTTCATATATGTTTGACCAAGAATATTTAATGAACTTTTTTTATAGAAAACAGCTATATTAATTGCTGATTCTTTTATACCCTCAAGTTTTAATGAATTATATAAAGGCTTATCAAGAAATTTTGTTTTGCTTTTTTCAAAAGATTTGTTAAAGTGATTGTAAACTAAGTCTTTTTGTTCTTCATCAACAATAATAAATTCCCAAGGCTGAGAATAACCAACTGATGGCGCATTAAGTGCTGATTCTAGAATAATTTTTAGTTTTTTATTTGATATTTTTTTATTTATAAAATTATTGCCACGAATATCTCGTCTTGATGCAATAATATTGCGAAGAGTATATAAATCTTTTTTGTTAAATTTCATTATATAGAGAAATCGTGTAAATCTTTAAATAAAAATGCTTCTACGATTTCATCAAGACTTTTTTGTGTAGGTGCAATTAATGCAATAATTCCTTCATCCATAAAAGGCCAAACATATTCTAAAGGATTTATAACAACAACAGCATCAATCCAAACACTTATATCTTCTCTTCTATCATAAAACTCAACATTAGCAATTTTCCCCTCATCTAAAGTAATAAAAGCCCAAGCTTTATTTTCTTCAATTGATGAAATAACACATTCATGTCTATTTTTTGAATCTACAGGTATTAATATAGTCATATCTTCTCTTTTATTTATAATTTTGGATTAAATTTGATTTTACAATTTTTTATCTTAAGATAAATACTCTTTCTTATACCATAAAGAAAAAACATAAAGTGAATAAAGATGTTGTTTAAATTTATTCGTTTTTGCAAGTTCATAAATATGTACAATATAGTCATTGTTAAATAAATTTATTTCATTATTCACTTCAATTATCACATCAAGAATTTTGTTTTTATACTCTTTAAACAACCACTCATTAAAAGGTGAATTAAAACCTTTTTTTGTTCTATTTATAATCTCTTGTGGAATATATTTTGATGCGATTTTTTTTAATAAATATTTATTTGTATCTCCAACTTTTATAGTTGAATCAACACTAAACATATAATTTACTAAATTAAAATCTAAAAATGGAGTTCGCACTTCCAAAGAATTTCCCATAGAGATTCTATCAACTTTTGATAAAAGAGCTTCTCCTAACCAAATCTTTAAATCAATATAACTCATCCAATCAACTGGATCTTGTTTTGCATTTTCGGTTTTAAAACTAGGAACTTTTTTGAATAATCTTTTCTTTTGAATATCAGTATAAATCTCTCCAAAAGAGTTATATAGATTTTGTTTTTTTACAATTCTTCTTAAATATTCACTCTCTTTAGTATTGTTTTGTAAAGCTCCTATAATATCATTTAGAAAGAATGCTTGATCTTTTGATAAAGTTTTTTCAAACTCATAGTATTTTAAAAACTTTGCATAACTTTCATAACCTAAAAATATCTCATCACTTCCTTCACCTGATAAAACCGTTTTAAACCCTGCTTTATTTATATGTTTACTTAAAATATTCAAAGGAATCGCAGCACTATCACCATGTGGTTCTTCTAACATATCAAGAGTTTCTTCAAAATGCTTGATATACTCTTTATGATTTATTTCTATTGCTGTGTGATTTGAATTTATATGATTTGCTATAATTTTTGCAAAATTTAATTCACAATAGTTTTTATGCTCATCATATCCAACACTAAAAGTATTTATTTTTTTACCTGATATTTTTGTATAAAGAGCTGAGATAAATGAACTATCAATTCCACCGCTTAAAAGAGAGGCAACTTCAACATCACTATTTAATCTATATTCAACACTTTTGATTAAAAGTTCTTCAATATCATTTAAAGCTTGTTTTTCGTCCTTTATAGCTTTATATGTGTTTATCTTATAATATTTCTTCTTTTGAAGCTCAGAAGCTTTATTTGGCTCATAAATCATATAAGTAGATGATTCTAATTTAAAAATATCTTGATAGAAAGTATCTTCACCAAAAGAAACAAAATATTGCATATATTTACAAAGAGCAACTTTATTTAAATTTGGTTTAGAATCAAGTAGATTTAAAATTGATTTTATTGATGAAGAAAATACAAATTTATCATTTTTAAAATAATAAAAAAATGGTTTTTTACCATATCTATCCCTCGCACAAAAATACAGCTGTTTTTTTATATCATAAATACAAAATGAAAACATTCCATTTAATTTATTTAAAAAATCAAAACTATACTTTTGGTAAAGTCGGATTAAAACTTCACTATCACTTTTAGTTTTACATTCAAATTGTTCTGAGTGAATCAGTTCTTTATAATTATAAATTTCTCCATTAAAAACAAGTAAAATATCATCAAAAATCATAGGTTGATTTGCTTCTTCATCTAAATCAATAATTGCTAATCTTGTATGTCCAAATTGTTTATTTTCAATTTTTACAGATTTTTGAAAATCTGGACCTCGATGATTTAAAAGTTCTAATGATTTATCAAATTTATTTGATAAAAAGTTTGTTCCAATAATTCCACACATAAAAGCTACTTCACAAAATATTCAATAATTTGAATATAAAAATACAATAAAGTTACAAATACAATACTAGAAATTAAAATAGCAGCAGCGACATCATAAGGTTTACAATGATATAGAGCAGCTAAGTTTACATTATTAACAGCTAATGGAACCATTAATTCCATAATCAAAATAGAAGCAACATAAGAGTTTAAATTTGTAAAATAAATAATAACAAATATTCCAATAGCTGGTAATAAAATATGTTTAGCAAAACTTATGTGCAAAGATGAATACCAAGGTAAAACTTTTACTTTTACCCTTGATAAATACATACCAAATATGAAAAGTTGAATAACCATTGAAGTGTAAGCTCCCATTTCAAGTGTTGTATAAACATACTGATTTATGATAATTCCCTTTGAATTTATAAATAAAGCCAATAAAGCAAACCAAATCCCAGGTATTTTCATAATAGAAATAATTGCTTGTTTTAAAGAAAATTGGTCTCTTGCAAAAAAATAAACTGAAAAGATATATATAAATAATGTATTTGCAATATTAATAATACTTGTATAAGGAACAGATTCTATTCCAAAAAGTGCAATCCCAAGTGGAATTCCTAAATTTCCAGTATTTCCTATTAACGCAGTTGCCAAATATATTGATTGTTCTTGTCTTTGGGAAAAAATTTTTTTATTAATTAATATTAAAATTGATAAACAAACTAACATAATTATAAAATATAAAATTGGAGATAAAATAAATTCATAATCTATTGGTTTTTTTGTTAAACCCCAGAAAATTAAAATTGGTTGGAAAAAATAAAGTGATAATAAAACTAGTGTTCTTTCATCAAGCTGATTTGTAAAAATTTTTTTTGCAGTAAAACCTAATAAAATAAAAAAATAAACTGGTAAAACAGAAAATATAGCTTCGATATTGAATTCCTAATAAAATGTAGAATGATTTTATCATTAAAAAGATAAATAAAAGAAGATATTCATAAGTAGAAAAACTACTTATGAAGCCATAATTCCTTTAATCATAAAGAATATTGCAGCAGCTAAAATTGAAGCAGCAGGAACCGTTATAATCCAAGCAGCAATAATTTTTTTAACTGCATCCCTTTTTACGTATTTTATGCTTTTTGCATCTTTAACATCTTTTCTATCTTGTTTAACTAATTCTTCTCTATCATCAATCTTTTTATAAAGTTCAACAATTCTCATATAATTAACTTTAGATTTATCTTTGATTAGTTCAATTTTATTTAATTCTTCTTGCATATTATCAAGTTCTTTTTTATGTTTTTTGAACTTTTTTCTTGTTTCTTGTAAAAATCTTTTTTCATTCATATCAAGATATTCTCTTAAAAATCCAACACCAAAAACTCCACCTATTGCAATATGTGTTGAAGAAACAGGAAGACCTAATTGACTTGCTAATATAACTGTAAGTGCTGCAGCCATGGCAATAGAATAAGCTCTTATTTGGTCAAGTTCAGTAATTTCAGAACCAACTGTTTTAATAAGTCTAGGACCATATAAAGCAAGACCAATAACGATTCCCACCGCACCAACAGCCATAACCCAAAAAGGAATACTAACATTACTTGAAACATCAGCATTCATAATAGCATCACTAATTGCAGCAAGTGGTCCAATTGCATTTGCAACATCATTTGCACCATGCGCAAAAGATAATAGCGCAGCTGCAAATATTAACGGGATATTAAATAATGTATTTATTGAAGCACGATTATTTATTAATTTTGAAGAAGCATTCTTTACAAGAGGTTTAACCAACAAATAAACACCAATAGCAATTGTAAAACCAATAATTATTGCAACAAAAAAATGTACCTCAATAAGTCTATTTAAACCTTTTAAAATAATATATGTACAAAATGACCAAGCCATAATTGCAATTAAAATAGGAACAAATTTATTTGCAGCTTCTATAACATTATCTTTATATATAATTTGTTTTTTAATAAAATATAAAAATCCTGCAGCGACAATTCCACCTAATAAAGGTGAGACAATCCAAGAAGTAACAATTTTTCCAACAGTATGCCAATCAACAATAGAAAAACCCGCAGCTGCAATTCCAGCACCCATCACTCCACCAACAATAGAATGTGTAGTTGAAACAGGTGCTCCAATAGAAGTTGCAAAATTTAGCCATAAAGCTCCCGATAAAAGTGCAGCTGTCATAGCCCAAATAAATATTTCAGGATTAGCTATTAAATCTGGATTAATAATTCCATCTTTTATAGTTTTAACAACATCTCCACCTGCAACAAAAGAACCTAAAGCTTCAAAAACAGCTGCAAGAATAATTGCCCAAGTCATTGTAATTGCTTTAGAACCAACTGCTGGTCCTACATTATTTGCAACATCATTAGCACCAATATTCATAGCCATATAAGCACCAAATATCGCACCAATAATTAAAAATGTATTATTTGGAACATTTCCATGAGAAGTATATGACCATAAAAAGACAACTACAATAAAAAGTAGTGCTAATGAAAGTTTTGCAAAGCTAGAAAGCGTTTTATCTCTTGCTTTTTCAAATCTATTGATTGTTTTTATATCCAAAATAAACCTTTTGTAACTTTTTATATTTAAGTACATTATTATAGTAATATTTTGCTTACCATAGCTTTAAGAAAGCTTAAGCTTATTATATATATTTAATTAAAAATAATTTAGAGAAGAATTGTTGATTTGTGTATTTGTAAGATTTTATAAGAATATTTATTAATTTCAAAAAAGAGAATTAATCTCTTTTTCTACTTCTGTCTCCAGATGGTCTATCACCTGATGGTCTTGGTGCTCTATCACCACTTGGTTTTGGTCTGTCTCCTGATGGTCTTGAACCTCTATCGCCTGATGGTCTATCACCAGATGGTCTTGATGCTCTGTCGCCAGATGGTCTGTCACCTCTTGGCGCTCTATCTCTATCACCTGATGGTCTTGGACCTCTATCAGATGCAGGTCTATCACCTCTTGGAGCTCTATCTCTATCTCCACCTCTTGAGTTTCTATCACCAGATGGTCTTGGACCTCTATCACCACCTCTTGAGTCTCCTCTAGAACCACCGAATCTACCACCTCTACCACCTCTAGAATTTCTTCCAGAGCTTGATCCATCATTATCATATCTACTTGAATTTTCAATAAGTCTTTTAATATCAGATTCTGATTTACCAATAGTATTATTACCTTGAACAAATGTAGACGCTGAAATCATAGATGCTAATTTAAATGCAATTGTAGAAATATCAAATTCTTCTTTTAATTCTTCAATTAATGCTAATGCGTAATCTTGAATTTCTTGTTCAACAATTTGATTTTTTAATTCTGCAACTTTTTTTAATTTAACAGAATCAATATCAGGAACAATTTTTGATTCTAATTTTGCACCAATATTTTTTTCAATTTTTTGTAACATTCTAAACTCATGAGGAGTTACAATTGAAACAGCAACTCCTTCTTTTCCAGCTCTTCCTGTTCTTCCAATTCTATGTACATAAGATTCAGAATCAAATGGTAAATGGTAATTAAATACATGAGAAACATCATTAACATCAAGTCCTCTAGCAGCTACATCTGTTGCAATTAAAATCTCTAATTTAGATGATTTGAAAGCTCTAATACACTCTTCTCTTTGTCTTTGCTCCATATCACCATGAAGACCTTTTGCCATAAATCCTTGAGAAACCATAAAAGTTGATAATCTATCAACTTCTTTTTTAGTGCGACAGAATATAATAGATTTAGTTGGATTTTTGTAATCATATAATCTGATTAATGCATCATCTCTTTCTCTTTCATCTACAACATAAAATGTTTGAGTAATTTTAGAATTAGTCATATCTTTTTTTGTTAAAGTAACAAAAGCAGGATCTTTTAAAATTGTTTGCGCAAGATTTTTAATAGCTTGAGGCATTGTTGCAGAAAACAATAAAGTTTGTCTATCAGATGGAAGGAATGTAAAAACTTCTTTAATATCATCTAAGAATCCCATATCAAGCATTTCATCTGCTTCATCTAAAATTACGAATGATGGTTTAATATCAATTTTACCGCTTCTTAATAAGTCAAGAAATCTTCCTGGAGTTGCAACTATAATAGAAGCTCTTTCAATATTTCTTAATTGTGTACTATAAGATTGTCCACCATATACAGTTGCTGTATTTAAGTTTAAGTTCTTACCAAATCTAAATAATTCATCTGATACTTGCATTGCAAGTTCTCTAGTTGGAACGATAACAACAGCTTCAACACCATTTTGTCCCTTCATCATGTTAAGTACTGGAAGACCAAATGCAGCAGTTTTACCTGTACCTGTATGTGCTTGACCAACCATATCTTTTCCAGATAGAATAATAGGAATTGCTTCTTCTTGAATTGGACTTGCTTCTTTGAATCCGGCTGAATCAATCGCATCTTTTAACTGTTCTTTGAAGTTAAATTCGTTAAATGTCATTTTTTTACCTTAGTATATTATTTATTAAATGATACACACGGTTATATGTTAGATTTAATCTCCCCATAAATGTACAATTAAAACGCAATTTGAGTCTTGCAAGTAAGTCAGTTTAATGAAAATGAATC
>Ga0172377_10000672_pt1 | contig 32894 bp, 35 predicted proteins | sample Pumphouse3metaG_FD_119749 | JGI IMG/M metagenome (GOLD analysis project Ga0172377, IMG submission 119749) | Leachate microbial communities from a municipal landfill in Southern Ontario, Canada - Pumphouse #3 metaG | ecosystem: Engineered > Solid waste > Landfill > Unclassified | place: Canada... | reverse complement strand
TTTCCATTTTGACCACCTCCAGAGTTTTTCGTACATTGTAACCCGACTTTGTGGGTAGGTCTTTTCATTTTATCGCTCGGTCGTCCAACGCCCTCTCCGGGAACACCAGCCCCTTGTATCGTTACAACTTTTCTAATAATTGTAGAATGACGGAATGCTCAATTAGGATTTTTGCGAGATAAATTTTACAAAACATTATCTATGCTCTATTCCACTCTTCCCAGGCTTTTGACATGACTTCATGTGTATACGCGGCTAACTCTTTCCGGCTTTTTTCGCCGGGTTCTATGGGGGAAAGAAAAAGCACTTCCGCTTCTATGGATCTTGAGCCCAAAAGAGTCCAGAAATGCGGGAAAAAAGTCATATCTCCGTACCAGGGGATCTCGGGCTGGGAAGGTTTTTCTTTGTAGCGGGTCAATATCGGGATCACGGGCATGTTCCCTTCAGACGCAGCGTCGAAAGGGGTGGATTTGAAAGGCAGTATTCCCCTTTTTCCATCTGTACTGGTCGCTTCCGGATAAACAATGAGGAACATTCCCTTCCTCATTGTCTTTATGAAATTGCGCGCGGTTTTTTTAGCGGAAGTCACGGATGTTCTATCGACAAAAAGAGCATTTGACATCGCGGTCACTGTTCCCACGATCGGCATTTTTCTTACATCTGTTGAAGGTGTGAACCTGAGCGGAAAAATAGCCGCGTGCACTACTATATCCACATAACCCAAATGGTTCGAGACCACAAGCCCGGAAATTTTTGAAGGCATTTTTCCGTAAGTTTTTACGGATATTCCGGAGATCCAAGCCACACCTTTTCCCCATATGCGTACTAATTTGCTGGTGGCTATAATTCCCTTCCAGCCGCGCAATCTATTAGGCAAGGACAAAAATACCATTCCGGCAGTCCATCCCAGCAAAGATAACATGCGGATTATCCGAATGAACAAGCCCATTTTTCAGGAACCATCCCTGTAATTGAAACGCTTTAAGTAGCGAGGTGGTACTTTTGTAATATCGACAAGTATGAAGAAGTCAATAGTTCCAAATTCGCGGTCGAGGGCGGGATCTCCGCAAATATGCCCCCCCAGCCTCAGGTACCCTTTGAATATTGTAGGGATGTGCTTTACAAGCATTCCTTTGTTTGAGAGTATTTTTTGTATCTCATGTTCCGGCGGGCGTTTAAGTATAAACCCGGGCCTCGGTATTACAAGGAAATCCGATGACAGGCACTTTTTTTCTTTAAGGTATTCGTATAGCGCCCAACCTATTCTCGGATCTGTTTCTTCGAGACTTACGCATCCCAGCATATACACAGCGCGTGTTCTTACGAGAAGTTCGGCTATGGCGCTCCACAAAAGGGCAACTACAGCTCCGGTGCGGAATTCGGGAGAAACACATGTCCTTCCAAGTTCCACACACTTGTCGGCTATTTTGTATAAACCCTTTATGTAATATTCCCGCGACGAATAGAAACCTTTATATGAATTGGCTATACTGCCGAGATGAGCCCTGTAAGTGCCTATTACCCTTTCATCACCTTTCCTCATAACCAGCAGGTGAAGACAGTATTCATCGAACTCATCAAAGTCGATGCCGAATTTATCGGCAATTTCCAGACCCCTTCCCTGTTCCACATTAAAAATCTCGTATCTCAGTCTTTGCGCTTTTTCGACTTCTTCATGATTTTCTGCCAGTTTAACCAGAAAATGTTCGGTTTCAACGAGTATCGGCGGGTCTATTATTTCCTTGGGGAAATGTCCGGTCATAGTTCTCTCACTTTTCAGGTTTTGATATGAACTCTATCCAGTCGACTTCGGCCGAAGCGCGGGTGCCGGTGTATTGACTATTAGTTGTTATACTCACATAAACTTTTTCAGGGACTCTTCCCCATGCCTTTTTAATATCCGAAAGTACGTCCACGCTCTCAGTGAACCACTCGCTTTTTTCCGCGTCCTCAAAATTTCTCAAGGTAAACCATTTTACTTTTACAGTCCCCATTCCATAGGTGGAATATCCTTCTGAAGACACCGGTGTTTTTGTGTCCCAGCGATAAGACACACTTTTGTTGTTGAACAGGCTTCCGTCTCCCACATAGATCCCAATAGCCTGATCGTCTTTTTCCGGGTCTCGTCCGTCCCCGCCATCCGGGAGAGATAGCGCTCTCCACCGCCATCTCATAACCGGAGTTTCTTTGAGATTTACGTCATTGGCAATCGTGATAAGGCTTCCCGTAGAGTTGTCAGAAATCGCGGAAAGGATTCTATTTCCCTTTTCCCCGTGCTCCTTAACGATAAAAGTTGAGACTGGTGTTCCCGGTTTACCCCTGACTTTCCAGTTTTTCGGTACAATATTCGAGCCTGTTCCTACAGTATCCATAAAATCTTCACGCCATCCGACGGATATCTCAGGCGCCATCTTAACAGAGGGTTCCGGTTTTTTTTGCGAAATAGTGAAAAGCGCTATTGCTCCTGCCGTCAAGGCAACCACGCATATCACAACGACTATTCTGCTTGATATTTTCAAAGTTAATTCCCTTCCGGTTGTGTGTATTGCATAGAGATAATTCTTTACGGGTAATCGATCCTGTTGACTCTGTCAAGAGATCTGCTCAAAAGGTCGCTATTTCCCGAATATTTTCTCGCGTATTTCACCGAACTGGTCCTTTCCGCCTGCAAAAGAAAAGGTCATAGGCATTACTTCTCTTGCTTTTTGTGTCATTTGGGATGCTTTGTTCCTAATATCCCATTGTGAATGTGAATCTTCTCTTAGACGGGAAATATGGTAAAGTTCGCGGGCATTCATTTTTATAAGAACGCGTTTTTTGTGAGCATTGGTCAGAATATACGGCGCTGCGGCCGGGTTTTCTTTTTTGATCTGTCCGTAGACATCTTCGGTTCTTTTGACCATTTCCCTGAATTCCTTTTCAACTCCTATATCCTTGAAAGATTCGGGAACGGTAACTCCGAGCGCCGGTTCATAGCCCTGAGATGTGATGGTGGTCATACGATGTCGTTTAAGCTGGCCAAAACATGCCGCGGAAAGAGAAACGTTGAACGTAAGATCCGCATATTCAAATTCCCTGGGCATGCTGTCGTAAAACTCCATGTTGCGCCATGCTGTCCGGAAGATATCCATTATCTTATTGCGTGAAAATTTTTCAACACAGGTTTTGCACGCCGGATAGTCGAGGTCGGTAGATGTATGAAGAAGTGCCGCGGCAATTACATCGTCCCCCCCGGGAGTAAATTCGACAAGTTCCGTATCGTTCGTCGACGCGGAAGTACCGACCGCTTCTATCATGGCAGTGGCCATAGCTTTAAGTCCAGGGTATGTTTTCAGGTCTCTGTTATTGGCTTTATGAAAAAGAACGATAGAGGGCGCAACGCCGGATATTTCCCTGTAGATAGCCTCTCCTAAAGACCGCACTTCAGAAAGTTCCTGAGAAGCGAATCTTCTCAGGATAAGTTCAAGCGTTCTCGCGTTAACCGTTTGCCCCACCTGTGATTCTGTGGCGAGAGCTGTTACATACCGAGCGTCTTCTTTGGCCCACCCCTCGATGAGATTATGGTTCTTTTCATCCAAAGCCAGTTCCCTGTGCTTATTAAAAAGATGTTTTTTGAGTTTTTCGAAGAAATTGAAGTAGGTCTCGTTCTGTTTTCGTATAGTTTTGACAAAAATGCTTTCGAGACGACTTCTTTTTATTTCATCGGGTATCACAAAATCATTGTTTAGCGTTATATATCTTTGTGATTTTTCGGTGTAGGATGAGAGCCTGAATTTTTCCAACTCTTCCATCGCGAGACGTGATATTCCCAATATGTCCAGGTTGAATACGGCATGTTCGGCTACAGAATGATGCCCCATTTTAAAGATTATGGACGAGTTAGACTTACGAGCCCGCTCCACCTCAAGCCGGGCTTCCCGCCTTATTTCATCTATCGGCCGTCCGTCACGGCTTATTCTGGCATATGACGCGGAAAGCACTTCAGGGGTAATATCGTCCCTTTCCCCGGCACTCTCGCTTATTTCCTTTAAAACTTCCGCGTCAACATTGAACCCGGCCAATTTTACTTTCATTTTAATTTCCCCGTCTTTTCCATTTTTAAGTCTATGTATTCTTCTTTTATCCGGCTTATCGCGTTAAAAATATTTGTTTTTATGTTTATTCCCTGCGTTTTTTCTTCTATTTCCGAAATTATCTCTTTTACCAATTTACGTTTTGACAGTTCCCCGAATTGGCAGGAACAGCTTCCGGAATAAAATCCTTTCTCCTTGGCGTAGGCAGCCGTTAATTCCTCTTCAACGTAGCACAGGGGCCTGATGAGAGTTAATTTTTCGCCAAAAAGTTCCTGCCGCGGATTAATGGCCGATATTTCCCCTTTAAAAAAAAGGTTCAAAAGAACGGTTTGGGCTATATCGTCCTTGTGGTGACCAAAAGCCAGTTTGTTGAAAAAATTTTCTTTTGCTATACCAAAAAGGGCTTTCCGCTTGGTCCAGGAGCACCAAAAACACGAAGTTTTTCTCTCTTCGTCCAGGACATCAGCATGTGAAAAAAAACACCGCACGCCCATGTCCTGTAATACCTGTTCAAGTTCCTTTCGACGAAAATGGCCGGAACATTCGAGATCAGTTGTAATATGCGCTGCATGAATGCTGAATTTTACCGGTGCCCAGGTTTGTATCTTTTTCAGCATATAAAGCAGAGCAAAACTATCCTTTCCCCCCGAAACAGCTATTAATATGTTGTCGCCATCCTCTATGAGGTTGTAATCGTTTATTGCCTTGCCTATTTTTGAATTGATACGCGCTTCGGTTGCCGTAAGATCTCTCATAAATATTCGCTTTTATGTACTTTTTCAGCCAAAAAACACACATTACACGACAATTACTTATTATAGTCCCGCTTCATTTGACTAATAAGTGGGTATTATGCACAAAAGAACACTGAAAGTCAATTCCCGGAAACGGACCCGCGGTGAAGAGATAAGTCGAAGTACGACGATTTCCTCCTTCCCCCGTATCTCGCGACTATGACAGAGGACCGTATTAATCTCAAATAGAGATAGTACCGTCTTATCTACGCTGTAATTTTGACAGAAGCCTTAGTATCTCGAGATACAGCCAAACAAGTGTAACTATAAGGCCAAATGCTCCGTACCACTCCATGTACCCGGGAGCCTGAGTTTCGGCGCCTTTTTCGATAAAATCGAAATCAAGCACAAGGTTCAAGGCCGCGATGGTAACAACGAATAAACTGAACATGATCCCCATAGGACCGGTGGAATGTATCATGGGCATTGAAACTCCGAAAAAACCCATTATTATGGATACGAAATATATTACCGCGATCGCTCCGGTCGCGGCAACTACGCCCAGCCTGAACTTTTCAGTTGCTTTTATGAGACCGGACTTGTAGGCGACAAGCAGACAAAAAAGAGTTCCGAATGTAAGCGCGACCGCCTGTATTACTATCCCGGGATATTGTGCCTCAAAAACAGAGGATATCCCCCCCAGAACGACACCCTGAATAAGGGCGTAAACAGGAGCTGTAATGTAAGCTATCTCTTTTTTAAAAATAGTGACCATGGCCGTAATAAGTCCCAGAATTGCCGCAGGAAAAATATAAGCTATCGCTCCAGGACCGATGCTCCACATCCACGAAGCTGATACCGCTACCAGAAGAAGCAATACCAAAGTTTTATTTGCAGTACCTTGTATTGTCATTACACTTCCATCCTTCGAAGGAACGGCAGATGTGAAAACCGACTCCCTTAAGGCGGGATTTCCTGACCTCATCATGTTTATGCCTCCTTGGTATTATGTATTTGACCGTCAACTGCTTCTTTGGCCGCTCTCAAGACCGCGTCGTAATCGGGGTGGTCCGTAATCTCCTTTACGTACTCGGTATACCGTACGATACCCGAACCATCCAATACAAAGACCGCCCTTGAAAGAAGCCTTAATTCTTTTATAAGTACGCCGAATTTTTTACCGAAGTCCGCGTTCCTGTGATCAGAAAGCGTGATAACTTTTTTAATATTGAATTCCTGGCAAAATCTTTTTTGGGCAAAGGGCAGGTCCATGCTTACGAACAGTACCGCTATGTTCTTTGAAAGCTGCGAAACTTCATCGTTGAATCTTTTTATTTCAAGATCGCAAACGGGTGTATCCAGGGATGGAACAGATGCTATTATACGCACCTTTCCGGATGTGCCCGAAAGAGAGATCTCTTTTAAGTTCCCGTCAAGCGCCTTGAAATCCGGCGCGGCTTGCCCTTCTTTTAACTTCTCGCCGACAAGTGTCAGCGGGGATCCTTTCATTGTAACTACTCCGGTACGCTCCATTTCATTCCCCCCTTGATATGTTTTCCTTTTCAAGTTCACTTTTTATACTTGCCATAATGTCTATAGCCTGGCTCAAACGCCCGCTTAGTTCTTTAGAGTCGATAATATCGGCTACAGGCACATCAGCCGCATCGTCTTCATAAACGGCCTTTTTTACGTTCTTCCACATGCGATTTATTCGGCCTATCCATTTTCCTGCCGTTACCGCCGCCGAGTCCTGTCCGATGTCTGCCGCCGCGTCAGGATCAGCGGGAAGGCTTTTATCTTCCTCTTTCAACTCTTCTCTCAGCACTGTAAGCACCTTTATTGCTTTATCTATGGTTTTATCTATGTCCTCAGCACGGTATTCTGACTTGTCTCCACGCGTCGCGGCATCAGGATCTACGTATGCTGCTTTAGCGCTGCCCGTACAGAAAATAACGGATACGACAAACAAAACCGGCAGCAGTGTATATCTTACCGCGAAACCCTTAGAATATTTCACATCTCCTCCATTGTTTATTAAACCGCAACCGTTCCGCCACATCATCTTTCCGCGGAACTGTTTCAATTATACCATTTTTAGGAGATTCGTAAACAGGTTCATACGCCCTTAGACGGTTATGAGCTTTTAATACGGTTTTAATCTGACTCGTATTGTAATAGACCAAAATAAAGGGGACAGGTGTGGGATAAGATTGAGAACCGTCCCTGTACTAAACAGCAGGAAGGGTATGTGGGAGCACTGGAGCTGATTCGCCGCCGAATAGGATATAAATGTTCTGCCTTTCTGCTGCACACACCGCGATGGTGGAAATAACAGGCGAAGCAGCGAAGCGCGCAGCACATGCCCTTCCTGCTGTAAGTCAACCCGCGCATGACAATACTGCGGGGACAGGTGTAGGTTTGAGTTCAGGACAGGTGTGGGATTGAGATGGGGACAGGTGTAGGATTGAGGTAGGGACAGATGTGGGATCAGATCTGGGACAGGTGTAGGTTCAAATTGAGAACCGTCCCTGGACTAAACAGAGCCTTGTACCCTCAGTGCTACAATTTCTTAAAAATGATATCTTTCGCGGCGGAAGACGCGGATTCTGAAAAAGTTGGATGGGCATGCACGGTACCGGCAATATCATCGACGGTAAGAGCGAGCCGGCGCGCTATAGCGAATTCATTTATGATCTCTGTCGCCAGATGGCCCACTATGTGAGCGCCGAGAATAATATGCGTTTTCGCGTCGGCAATGATCTTAACAAAACCGTCGTACTCTCCCACAGCCACAGCCTTTCCATTGGCCTTGAAAAAGCTTTTTCCCGCGATTACATCTCTTCCCGCCTCTGCGGCCTGTTTTTCCGTAAAACCCACGCTCGCAGCCTGTACACAAGAATAGACCGCGTTCGGGATAGATGAATAATCCAGAGGCTTTGCGGCCCTTCCTGCCGCGGAAAAAGCGGCAAGTTCCCCTTCTGCCTGAGCAACATGGGCAAGCATTGGCCCCGGGACGACATCTCCCGCGGCATACAGACCCTTTATATTAGTCTGCATCTCCCCGTTTACAGGTATGTACCCTTTGTCATCGGGTATGATCCCGGTCCTTGCGATTTTCAAGTCTGATGTTGATGGTATTCTCCCCACAGAAACAAGTACGATGTCGTATTCCCCTTCAACTGTCCCATCTGCTTTTTGAGATGTTATAGCGAAAACCTTGCCCCTTTTTCCTGTCACAGGTCCGACGGCTGCCGAGGTAAATACCTTGACTCCCATTTTTTTCAGCATATTCCTCATTGAAGCGGAAACATCTCTGTCCTCGGCATGCAAAATTTCAGTTTCAGATTCAACTAAAGTCACGCTCGAGCCCATGGTAGAAAAAAATGAGGCGAATTCCACACCTATAGCGCCCGCTCCGATTATCAGTATGTTTTCAGGAACAGTACTCAGTTTGATAGCTTGCGAGCTGGATATAACACTTTGTCCGTCGAAAGGGATCGTGTCCAGAGAACGCGGGACCGATCCTGTGGCAATAAGTATCTTTTCCGCTCCGACACGCGTTTTCTTTCCCTGAGGCGCCGTTATCGTAAGTCTTGACCTGTCTTCAAACTCGGCGGACGCTTCAAGGATATCCACTCCCAGTTTTCGTAGATGTGACAAAAGACCGCGTTTGAGAGTTTCGGAAGCCACCGTACTTTTAACGATCATCTCGCTGAGAGCCTCGTTGGGATGGGGCCAAGTCCCTATTGTCCCGGCAAGATCTTTAACCGCCCCGAAAAGATGCGCCGAGGCGTAAAGGGATTTGGCAGGAATACATCCTTCGTTAAGGCATACCCCTCCCATCATACCAAGATCTTTTTCTATGATAGCGGCCCTAAGGCCCAGTTTCGCGGCTGTTATCGCCGAGATATGTCCTGCCGGACCACTGCCTATGACGATATAATCATATTTTTTATCCATATGTTTTCTCCGTGGAGCATTAATTAAACACAAAAAATAGTACTGTCAAATTAAAAAGCGTAATAACAACCTTTTAGCCTCCTACAGAGGCAAGTACCCGCGCCGAACGTTCAAATATGTCTTCCAGCTCCTCTTTTTTCGCGCATAGCGGAAGAAAGAAGTATATCACATCTCCCAGCGGCCGAAGTATAAGATTTTCTTCCAGAGCCTTTTTATAGACTTCCATGCCTATTCTTCTGCCCGCAGGGAACGGTTCTTTAGTGGCTTTATTTTTTACGAGTTCTATGGCTCCTACAACTCCTATATTGCGGGTATCCCCTACATACGGGAATGCTTTGGCCACATCCAGAAAAGAATCTAAAAGAACGTTTATCATGCCTGCCCTGGCCAGAGAGTTTTCTGCGGCAAAAAGTTCTATGCTGGCGAGGGCCGCGCTGCATGCTATCGGATTCGCGGTATATGTATGCCCGTGATAAAAAGTTTTTCCCTGTGAGTAGTCTCCGTAAAACGCGTTGAATATATCCTCAGTTGTCAGCGTGGCTCCCAGGGGCAGATATCCCGAAGTTATCCCTTTTGAAACGCACATGATATCAGGTTCTATACCGGCATGTTCTGACGCGAACATGCGCCCGGTCCTTCCAAAACCGGTAGCGACCTCATCCACAACCAGAAGCACCCCGTATTTTTCTGTCAGATCCCGTATTCCTTTGAGATAATACGAAGGGTATACTATCATGCCTCCCGCGGCTATCAACATGGGCTCAATGATCATCGCGGCAATATTATCCGAGTGTTCTTGCAATATTTTCTCCGCCTCTTTGAGACATCTTCCCGAGCATCTGTTTTCACCACCCGAGGGAGGGCATCTGTAGCAATATGGGCTCGGCAGGCTGAAAGTCTCGAACATAAGAGATCTAAAGGCCGCGTTAAAGGCGCTTGGCCCGCTTACGCTCATAGCGCCCGCTGTATCCCCGTGGTATCCCCTGTCAAGCGACATAAAACGTGTTTTGTCCGGTTTCCCCGAAAGGGACCAATACTGAACAGCCATCTTCATCGCAACCTCTACGGCTGTAGATCCATTGTCAGAATAAAACACACGTTTAAGTCTTTTCGGAGTTATCTCTATGAGTTTTTCTGAAAGCTTTACGGCAGGTTCGTGAGTAAAACCGGCAAAAAGCACATGGTCAAGTTTTTCCGTCTGTATTCTTATGGCCTTCTGTATGGCGGGATGAGCATGTCCATGGATGTTACACCACCAGCTTGAAATGGTGTCGTAGTAGAATTTCCCGGAATAGTCAAAAAGTTTCATCCCTTTCGCTCTTTCTATGGGTATGGGGGGAAGTTCAACGCAATCCTTCATTTGAGTATAGGGATGCCAGTTGTAAGCAAGGTCTCTTTTTACAAGGTTATTATTCATTTATTACTCCCTTCGCAAGAGTACCCGGCCTTATTGCCGATCTTAGCGAACACGGATTCTCCTATCGGGTCAAACGCTTCGGTTCTTTTTGCGGAGTCTTTTTCATAAGGGACTTCTCCAAAGTCCTCCACTCCCGAAAACAATGTTATTATCCTGCGGTTATCATCTAAGACGGTTTCGTCGCCATCGGGCGAAAAACGATTGAAAATAAGGCCCTGTAATCTAATGCCTCGACGCCTTATCGCTTCTATAGATAAAAGCGCCTGGTTGATCGCGCCCAGCCTGTTTCCGATTACAAGTATCACATCCAGATCAAGAGATCTTACTATATCTACTGCAAGTTCATTTTCCGTTATAGGAACGAGCAGTCCTCCGGTTCCCTCGACAAGCACGATGTCAAAATTCTCCGAAAGAGCCCTGAAACTTTTCAGTATTTTTTTGGGAGAGATCTTCACCCCCTCCAAAGCCGATGCCAGATGCGGTGATGCCGCGAAATCGAACGAATAAGGTACCATAAGAGAGTAATATTTTTTCGGGATATTTTTTCGAGTTCCCGAGGCCTGCAAATGGCAAGAAATGTCGTCATTGCGGGAACTTTTCCCCGTCTGCACCCATTTCTGGGTTATTACCGATATTTTCTTTTTCGTAAGATACTCGGCAAGAAGTCCAGTAACAACAGTTTTACCTATATCGGTGTCGGTGCCGGCGATAAAAAGGCCTTTATGTGTCATCGAGGAGCCTCTGCTTTGCAGAAATACACATTATGAGTGGCGATAATCCCGCCGAATTTTTCCATATAGGTCCTTTCCATTTCACGAATAACATATTTGCCGAGAAAAGCTCCTTTTCCCAGACCTTCCCCGCGAGAACCGCTTTTTTTGATATTTTGCAGAAAATCCCAAATAGAGAAAAAATCAACACTGAAATTCTCCTCGAAAATCTCAGGTCTCAAAAAATATCTTTCAAGAGACGCTTTTACCTCAGTTTTTCCGATAAATCTGCTGGAACTCAGCCATTGGCGGGGCCCGAAATGTGTACCCATAACTTCTTTTAACTCTCTGAACGTTTCGGGGCCGTACATTGAAAAGCAAATAGTTCCTCCCGGGGCTAAATGTTCCAAGAAGCAGGACATTGCTTTATCCATACCGGAAAACCATTGAAAACTGGCGTTTGAAGTTATGAGATCAAACTTTTTATCCGTATCCATCTTTTCGGCGTCAGAAACTAAAAACGTAAGCCTGTCTCCGGACACTTTCTTCCGGGCCAGATCCACCATTTCCGGAGATATGTCGACCGCGGTCATTTCAACATCGGGATACTTTTCCTTTAAAAGCTCTGTGTATACCCCTGTTCCGCATCCGATCTCCAGAATATGGCTGAAATAATCAAGATCAATGAGCCCTATCAGTTTTTCCGCGCATTTCTTCTGTACAGCGGCGTGGTCGTCGTAAGTAACGGCGCTTCTCGAAAAATTATTTCTTATGACTCTTTTGTCCACATCAGGCGTCATTTCATTAACTCCCTTATCCGCATACATCCTCCAGATCATCGATGAAACTGTTCAATGTGTCGATACTGTGATGAAGGGTTATAGAGACCCTGAGACGCGATGTCCCGGGGGGAACCGTAGGAGGCCTTATGGGGGTAACCCACCAGCCTCTTTCCTTCAAGGCTTCAGACAGGAATAATGTTCTTTCCTCATCACCGACAATGATGGGAATTATCTGCGAACGTCCGTGTATCGTGTCTATCTTCGCTGTTTTTCTGAAATACGAAGCTTTTGAAAGCAGGTCTTTTCTCCGCTGGGGCTGGTCCCTGACAAGATCTATAGCGGCCATACACCCCGAAATAATTGAAACCGGGAGAGCTGTTGAATAGATAAAACTTCTGCACCTGTTTATAAGAAGTTCTTTTATTTCTCGGCTTGTGGCGATATACGAGCCAAAAACCCCCAAAGCTTTACTGAAAGTACCCATAATAATGTCTACTTGGTCTGACAGTCCGAGTTCACCCGCGATGCCGCTGCCCTCCGGCCCGAAAATACCCGTGGCATGCGCGTCATCGAGCATAAGACGACAATTGTATTCATTTTTTATCCGAGCTATATCTTCAAGCGGCGCTTCATCCCCGTCCATACTAAAAATAGATTCGGTTACAATAAGGGCATTTTTGAAACTTTTCCGATACTTCGTCAATAGAGACTCAAGATGCTCCGTGTCATTGTGCCTGAACCTGAAACATCGAGCGCCGGAAAGCTTTATTCCGTCAACTATACTCGCGTGATCTATCCGATCCGAAAAAACACAGTCGCCTCTTCCCACAAGTGTGCTTATAACTCCCAAATTGGCCTGGTACCCGGAATTAAATACCAACGCCGCAGGTTTATTTTTGAATTCGACAATTCTATCCTCGAGAAGATGGTGATGCGATGTGCTTCCTGTCATGAGCCGGGAAGATGTTGTCCCAGCTCTGGTGTGAAGAGCCTTGTTCATGGCGTCTTTTATGCTTGGTTCGCTGGAAAACGCGAGATAATCATTCGAGGAAAAATTTACATATTCCTTTCCTTTATGCAGAATATTTCCATTTTCCAAAAAAAATATTTCGGAAAGCTTACGCTTTTCGAGAATGGTCTCTGTTCTTAAAAAAGTGTTTTTTATCATTTCTTCCATAAGGCGATGGTTTCTTTTATCAAAATTTCATCCTGTTCCTGGCAGGCACCCGGAACGGTTAGGTATCCGCCCACCATCATTCCGTCGGCGCCGGCGAAGAATATCATTTTCGCAAGGTCTTTCATCACTTCTTCCCTTCCGGCCGCCACCTTTATTGCCGGATGCTTCAGGATTATCCGGAAGATAGATATTATTCGCAGAGCTTCATTTACCGTGATCACCGGCTGTTTTTCCATAGGGGTTCCCGGTATAGGCATTAGAAAATTTATAGGGACCGAATCAACCTCCATTTCTTTAAGAGCAAGAGCCATCTCTATTCTGTCCTTCCAGGACTCCCCAAGCCCGAAGATCCCCCCCGAGCATATCTCCATTCCCGAGTTTTTAACTGCAAGTATGGTTCGTATCCTGTCCCGGTATGTATGGGTGGTAACGATATTGGGATAAAAGTTTTCCGATGTCTCGATATTGTGATGATATCTTTTAAGCCCGGCGGATTTCAGGATACAGAGTAAATTTTTTTCTATTTCCCCAAGTGAAGCGCAGGGTAAAACCCCTTTATCGGGGAATTTTTTTACTGCCCCGGCGATTATCTCAACTTCGTCTTTGGAAGGGGCCTTACCACTTGTTACAATTCCCACTCTTTTTGCCCCCGCTCGGGCTCCTTTCACAGCGCCCTCCAGAATCTTCTCTCCCGAAATAAGAGGATAGGTGGCGACACCTGTCCTATGACGGCAGGATTGGGCGCAAAACCGGCAGTCTTCACGGCAAATCCCGGATTTCGCGTTGACTATAGCGCAAAGATCAAGCTGTAAAGGTCGATTTTCTCTCCGGATCTTGTCGGCCTCGCCCATCAGCTCGTCCAGCGGCATCTCAATAAGGTCGTAATATTTTTTTCTTTTCATTGTAAACCATTCTACCATCTAAAGTTTACAATCGCAAGAGGTACGTAAGGCATTCGTAAATTTTTTAACTATAGACTGTTAGATAAGGCGTAACATTTCAGTTCTCCGCAGAAAGGTAGCGTCCCCACGCCCGTCTTTGCGAACCCGCCGAAGGCGGGTGAAGCCCTTCGTATCGTGATAAATGCTGTGGCTCAGGATTTCGGCAGACTTTGCATAGGGCCGAAGCAATCTCAATAAATACAATAAGTTATGAGATCACTCTGTCGCCCCCTTCGGGGGCTCCTCGTGACGACGGCGGAGGACTTTACTGCGGAGAACTGAGGTGATACGATAAGGCGTCATAGAGACACTCCTGATACGGTTTTAAGCGGACTTGTATTGCAATATAATTTTGAATTCAGTTAAAATGTTGCTGCGGATAGGGACTATGTGATCCGTACAGGGAGGATCCGCACCGGGCGGACCCCGCCCAAAGTTCTTTTTACTTTGCTTCGATCAAGGCAGGCGGGGCATGAGAGCCCTGGTAGGATTACATAGTCCCGATCCTAAAGAGGAATAGATGTACAAAGACGGTACTGTTTAAATTAAAACAGTATGAGTCATGTTCCCAAACTATGAACTATCGACTATGGACTTTGGACTATACTGGGACTTAGTTATGAGCCAGTGGTGGGATCGGAACGGGATTTTCGGAAGAGCGTCAAGCGGGTAAAAACCCGCGTCTTCCGCATCATCGCCTGCTTTTACATTGTAGTGCTGAGCTTTGTATTCTACGCCTATCATAAGCAGATAGCCGTAAAGAGGGCTTAAATGTGTGGTGACTCCCACCTGCCTTAAGGCCGTACCATCTATATTCGTTTCCTCTTTAAGTTCGCGTTTCCCGGCTTCTTCCGGGGATTCTTCCTGTTCGAAAAATCCGCCGGGCAAAGCCCATGCTCCTTTTGAGGGCTCGATACCCCTTTTAATGAGCAGGATCCGGCCGTTGGGGTCGGAAACAAGACACGATATTACTGGAAGGGGGTTAACGTAGTTTATCCACTTGCATTTTTCGCAGAAAAGTCTTCTCCTGCCCTCTATGTCCGTCATTTCAAGAGCTCTGCCGCAGAATGGACAAAATTTAAACGGTTTTACTTTCACTTGAATATCGCTCCCGTCGATGCGGATGTAACTTGCTGGGCGTACCTGTAAAGATATCCTTTTGTCACTTTACATTTCGGCTGTTTCCACGCCGAGAGCCGTGAGGCGATCTTTTTTCCGGAAACCAGAAGTTCAAGTTTCTTTCCGGGAATATCAATTTTTATTCTGTCCCCGTTCCTTACGGCGGCGATCACTCCTCCTTCGGCCGCTTCCGGCGAAACATGGCCTATGGCCGCGCCGCGCGTGCCTCCGGAAAATCTTCCGTCGGTTATGAGGGCAACATCTTTATCCAGCCCAGCGCCCGCCAAAGCCGCGGTAGGCCCCAGCATTTCCCGCATTCCCGGTCCGCCTTTCGGTCCCTCATACCTTATTACGACCACATCACCTTTCTTGATCTTGCGGGACATTATGGCGTCCATGGCGGAATCTTCGGAGTCAAAAACTCTCGCGGGCCCTTCATGCCTGAGCATATTTTCGGCCACAGCTGATTTTTTAACTACCGCTCCGTCCCTGGCGATATTTCCGCGAAGGATAACTATTCCACCGTCTTTACTGTAAGGCTTTTCCACCGGTTTAATTACGTCTGTATCAAGATTTTTGGCAAGAGCGGCTATTTCCTTTATATTCTTACCCGAAACCGTCTTTACCTCGATGTTAAGAAGCCCTTTTTTGCACAGTTCAGACATTACAGCAGGGATACCGCCGGCGCGGTCCAGGTCTTCCATGTGCTGGATCCCGGCGGGAGATATCTTGCAAAGATTAGGGGTTCTTGAGCTGATCTTATTGAATACATCCAGACCAAGCTTTATTCCCGCCTCATTGGCTATGGCAGGCAAGTGCAGAACGGTATTTGTTGAACTTCCAAGCGCCATTTCTACCGCGATCGCATTCTCAAAGGCCTTTTTATTCGCTATGTCTCTCGGCTTTATCCCTTTTTTTACAAGATCCATAACTGTCATACCGCTTTCCTTGGCAAGACGGTATCGTTTTGCCATTACCGCAGGTATAGTTCCGTTTCCCGGAAGGCTCAGCCCCAAAGCTTCGCTTATGCAGTTCATCGAGTTTGCCGTGAACATGCCCGAACATGAACCGCAGCCCGGACAGGCCTCTCCTTCTATCTCCCGCATTTCCTTTTCGCTTATCTTTCCCGTCGAACGCGCTCCGACTCCTTCAAACACAGTTATCAGGTCGATGCGTTTATTTTTATGCCACCCGGCGAGCATGGGCCCTCCGCTTATCAGTATTGACGGGACATTTATTCTCAACATTGCCATTAACATTCCCGGTATTATTTTGTCGCAATCGCAAACGAACACCATCCCGTCAAAAGGATACGCGTTTCCCATTGTTTCAACCGAATCGGCAATTATTTCGCGTGAAGGAAGCGAATATTTCATTCCTTCATGCCCCATCGCTATTCCGTCACAGACACCTATTGTGTTGAACTCCATGGGCGTTCCTCCGGCGAGTCTAACTCCTGCCTTGACCGCCTCGGATAAACCGCCGAGATGCGCATGTCCGGGGATAACCTCATTAAGAGAGTTAGCAATTCCTATTATGGGTCTTTTCATCTCTTCGTCCGTGTAGGCCAAAGCCTTAAGAAGTGAACGATGGGGCGCCTTTGCTGGTCCCTTTTTCATTCTGTCAGATCTCATTTTTCCTCCTCGTAATGTAAATATATTTTTCCGTACCCTTGCCCTGAGCGGCTTAAGACCCGTATGCCATACCTTTCAGATCTTCCACATATCGTTGGCTTGAAAAAGCGGCGGTAGCTCCGTCGCCTGCCGCCGTAACCACCTGGTGAAGGACTTTGCTTGTACAGTCACCGCAAGCGAAAACACCGTCTACGGAAGTTCCCATGGCATGGTCGACTTCGACGCTCCCCCCTTTACCAAGATCTACTATCCCTTTTAAAAAACTGGTATTTGGTACCCACCCAACAAAAATGAAGACCCCGGAAGAGGCCAGATGGGACTTTTCGCCCGTTCTTACGTTCTCAAGAGTTACCCCGGTAACGACATCTGAGCCTTCAACCCCTGTTACAACAGATTCCCATGCAAAATCTATCTTTCCCGATGCTTTTGCCCTTTCCTGTAATATCATGGCGCTTCTAAGGCGGTCTCTTCTGTGCACTATTGTCACCTTTTCGGCAAAACGAGTAAGGTATATTGCTTCTTCAACGGCCGTATCCCCTCCGCCTACTACCACCACATTCTTGCCTCTGAAGAAGGGGCCATCGCATGTCGCACAGTAGGAAACGCCTTTACCCGTAAATTCTTTTTCCCCCGGGACTTCAAGTTTTTTTGCCCTTGCTCCGGAGGCAACTATTATAGAGAAGGATCTGTAAACGCCTGAGTCTGCCTCAATTATGAACGATCGTTCTTTTCCTGAACCTGTGATCGCGATGGACTGTACGGTTGATCGTAGTGTTACAAGCCCGAAACTTTCGGCTTGTTTTTTAAAAACCGCTACCAGATCATACCCAGCGGTCTTTTCAATCCCGGGATAGTTCTCTATCAGATCGGTCATGGTAGCCTGCCCGGGAACGGAAAAACTTTCAAGAAGCAAAGTATCCATTCTTGCTCTCGCGGCGGAGATCCCCGCTGTAAGCCCTGCCGGGCCTCCTCCTATTATAACAATGTCCTTTATCTTTTCTTTCTCCATGCTTATCTCCCTTTTACAGCTGTATGATATGTCCCGCTTTCACAGGAATATAATTTTCATGAAATTTACCCTGAAAAATCCTGCGGGCTTTATCTCCGGTACAATGAGAAGGGCCCGCTTTTGAGACCCCCATATCCAGTAAAGTCCCCATAATATTTGTGATATCCTCCCGGCTTGTTTTTTCAAGATGGAACCCGCCAAAAACCATATAGACCTTCTTAATTTTCATGCTTTCTTTTACCGATCGGACCATTCGCAGGATCCCGGGATGAGCGCATCCCGTGATCATTGATACACCCTTTTGTCCCCTCACTATAAGAGCTCTTTCCGCCAGGCTCTCTCCCTTATATTCCGCCTCTATTTCACGGGTAACGAAAACGTTTTTGGATATTTCAGTTAACCTTGAGGGGAAATAAAGTTTTCCACCGAGGTCTTTCACTCCCGCCTTAAATTCATCGCTGAAGGATCGGCAGGCATAGACCTTTATTCCCTTGCGGGAACGTAAAATTTCCCATAGCCCGCCGGTATGGTCCCAGTGGTCATGAGAGATAACAACAGAACTTATTTTTCCGGTATCGACCATAAGACGGGACATATTCCTGATAAGCGGTTCAGCTTCGGGGCCGGTGTCAAAAAGGACCTTTCCTCCCACAAGGCATGAAAAACCCCAGCCTGATTCAAGTCCTTTCCGAGCCTTGTTGTCATAAATGACTTTCGCGTACATAGCACCCCTTTTTAAACTATATCCTTTCCCCAAAGATATCGGTCCCGATCCGCACCAGATTAGATCCTTCCTCGATAGCGGTATTATAAGAACCGGACATTCCCATGGAAAGCCATCTCATCTCGACCCGCGGTATACCGGCTTCGGCTATCTTGTCGAACAACTTTTTCGTTTCTCTGAATAACGGGCGTAATTCCCCGGAGTCCTCGCTGAAAAAACCCATTGTCATTATCCCCATTACCTTTATCCCGGACAATACCGATATCTCTTTAATGAGATCTTCGGCCTTTTCCGGGAAAACCCCATGCTTCTGTTCTTCCCGTCCGCTGTTTACCTCTATAAGGACCGGCATTACATGTGAGATAGCCCTGCATCTTTTGTCTACTTCACGAGCTATGTCTGACGAATCTACAGTTTCGATCAGATCAAAGACCTCCACCGCTTTTTTGACCTTGTTTTTCTGAAGATGGCCTATAAAATGCATTTTTATTCCCGGAGGCAGAATGGAACGAAGAGGAATGGCCTCCTGAACGTAATTTTCACCGACTATTTTTATTCCGGCATCTACGGCGGTTATTACTTCTTCCGGGGTCCGCGTTTTAGCGGCGGCCACTATCTCCACGCCGGAAGGGATTTCCCCCATAAGTCTTTTTACATTGTCTGATATAAGGGTCTTTGTCATATGTTCTTCTTGTCAGGAAGCATATTTTCAAGCCTGGATATATTGTTCGTCAGAGATCGCGAGTCGGGAAAAAGCGTCTTTATTCTTTCCAATACATCAAGGGCCTTGTCTACTTGTCCGTTTTCCTCATATGCCTTCGCAAGCAGTGTCAGAACATGCCTCTCATCGAATTTGTTATGCGGAGCTTTTTCTAAAAGCTGAACCGCGCGTTTAAAGAATCTTATGGCCGCGGGCATATCTTCACGGTTTTGATACATAACCATGCCCATTTCAAACGCGATCTCCCAGGAATCGGGGTTATGAGCCATTCCCTGCCTCAAAAGAGTGACGGCTTCTGAAGTTTTCCCGAGTCTTCTTGCCAGATAGTAGGACGTTACGGTATAGGCCATTACATTGTTAGGATCGATTTTTTGAGCGTAATAGAGCCATGGTATTATTTCCTTGATCTCTTCTGTACCCATATGGCTGTGAGAATCAATAAGGAGCTCCCCCGATATCCTCAGGAGAGGATCCATATAGCCGGCATGCTGTTCTTCCTCGTGATCATCGTGTTCATGATCATCGTCATGCTGATCGTGACGCGTTCCCATGAAATCCGTGAACGTGCATTCTTCGTGTCCGTCCTCATGGCCCATTATCCCGCGGTGAAAATATACATCCGCCTGCAGAAAGGCCAAGTTAGAGACGATACCGCGGCTTTCTCCAAGTATCTTCATTACGGCCGGCATATCTTGTGAAAAATGCCCGCCGCCCGAATGATAAAATGAGTCGATCCTGAGAGCTAATAGAAAACACAGACAGATCCCGGCAAGAAGCGCGATAATACTTTTAGAACTCAAAGTTCTCTCCTTTTGAAAAGAGCCCCGGAAATAACAAGAAGAACTGAACAATAAATAAATGCGTAGAGAGCTATTGACGCTAAAAGTCCCGGGGACAAGGCATCCCAGGCATGTACTACCCTGACCCTGATATCAAAAAACTCAAAATGAGGCAAGACATAGTATATGATGCCTCCCAAAAAAGACATTGCCCCGATCGAATGTATGTAAAGATCCCTCATCTGAGATGAAAAATTGACCATTGCGATGTACAGCATCAAAGAGACGGTGACAGTTGCAGACAATGTCAAAAAATTGGAAAAGAAAACCGCGAGAGCGCATACCATTCCCATGAGCAAGATACCGAGCAAATAGCTCTGTGCCGGTAAAACAAATGATCCCGATAGACCGCTTGAAAGATAGAAATACAAGAAAACCAGAAAAAACAAAGAGAACGATACTACCGAAGCGGTAAAACTTCCTAAAAATTTGGCGGTTATGATCATTTGCCTGCTTATGGGTTTGGCGAGAAGAGGATAGACCGTGTGTGAGGAAAGTTCCGAGGGAAGCTGTCGTGACGATGTAAGTATGGCCACAAGCGCGGAAAAAAAGACAGATATGGAGTACCCCATATCTACCATATACCGTGAAATTCCCTGAACCCCGAAAAAATCCTGTGACGCGAAAAAGGCCAGAAACCCTCCGGTAAGCATAAAAAGAACATAAAAATCCTTTTTACGTAAAAGTTCCCTGATCGTACAAATAACAATGGCTCCGAGGGATCTCATTCTCTATCTCCTATAAGCTGCAAAAAATAATTTTCCAGAGTTTGCCCTGAAGATTTGCCTCCCAAAAGATCGGTCACAGGTCCCTCTGCCACGATAGAACCTTGATCTATTACCCCTATCTTGTCGGCGACAAGCTCTACCTCCGAAAGTTCATGGGAAGAGAAAAACACGGTCTTTCCCCTTTTCCTTAAAACGGAGATCACCTCTCTCATTTTTTTCCTGGCTACGGGATCTAAGCCTCCGGTGGGTTCGTCAAGTATCAAAAGATCGGGATCGTTTATGAGCGCCTGGGCGAAACTTACTTTTTGCAGCATTCCTTTTGAAAAAGTAGAAAGCCGCTTGGAGGCTTTCTCTGAAAGACCGACTATATCAAGGAGTTCAGGAACCCTTTTTTTCAGTATACGTCTTTCTACACGGCAAATATCCCCGTACATCATGAGAAGCTCCGAGGAGGAAAGAAAACCGTAGTAGCGGGAATTTTCCGGCATGTATCCTAATCGTTTACGCGAACTCGAGAGAGACGGGGATGATCCAAAAACGCTTACATTGTCTCCCCGGGAGGGTATGATCCCTAAAAGATGTTTTATAGCGGTAGTCTTTCCCGCGCCGTTAGGCCCGATGAATCCGAACACCTCTCCTCTTGAAACCTCCAGACTGATGCTGTTAAGGGCCCGTATCCGTTTCTTGCTGACTCCGTAAAAATAGGAAAGATCTTTTACCTTAATTGCCGGTTCCATAACTCCCCTCGGGAAATACTAACGAATGCGCAGTGAAGCAGGCCTGTAAGCCGGGTTCTGTATCCGCTATAAGCGGACGGTAACCATCCATCTGGGCGGCGTATTACTACTCCGCTCAAGCAACCTACCCGGAAGTTTCAGTTGCGGTTTCCCGGAACAACGAGACTAGCCGCCTCGTATCGCAGGCCCGCTTTCGCGAGGCACCGGCGATTCCTTCCCTATTTGGTCTTGCTCCGCGTAGAGATTGCCCGTTTCACCTTTCCCCGCAGGGAAAGCTCGTCTCTGTTGCTCTGATCCTCACCTCTCGATGGGCGGGTGTTACCCGCTACGCTGCTATTCGGAGCCCGGACTTTCCTCTCCACAGTTCGTAACATAGAACAAAACTGCCGGAGCGGCCACCCGGCCTGCTTCACATGCTTCTAAAGCAAACTTACAAAAGAGTTTTTGCATCGAGGGCGCTATTAGCCAGACGATCCGCTTCCGAATTTTCCTCTCTGGGGATCTCCTCGATCTCGACATTTTTGAAAAACCTGAAAAGACTTGATGCTATATCAAAAAAGATCCTAATCTTAGCATCCTTGACCCGGTAAGATCCCTTAAGCTGTTTTGCCACAAGCTGGCTATCCGTCTTCAAAAGAACAGAAACCGCTCCCAGAAGAAACCCCTCCTGAAGGCCGTAAATAACGCCCAGATATTCGGCAACATTATTTGTCGTTACACCCACATAACGCGATATTTCCGCAACTTTAACTCCGGAATCTGAAAATACCACTCCTCCTATCGCCGACGGCCCCGGATTTCCGCGGGAAGCGCCGTCCACAAAAAGGCATAATCTGGAATTGTCCTTAATTTTCGGCATAAAGTATCCTGGAACAATTCTCGCAAAGAACAATATGTCTGCCGAGTTTTGATTCGTCGATTATCTGCGCTCTGAGATGCATATTGCATTCTCCGCAAAATTCTCCGTCGATCACGGCTACGGCTGTTCTGCCCCATTTATCCAGTATCTTCTGATATTGGGTCAAGACATCCGGATCTATGTTAGAGGACAAAAGTTCTCTTTCGTCTGAAAGAGCCTTCATTTCCGATCTGAGTGTCTTTTCAAGTTCCGCCATCGAGGCCTTTTCCGATTCCGCCGCGTTTTTTTCGTTCTCGAATTTACCTTTTTCCGTATCAAATCTTGCCTGAGCCGCCTCTATTTCGTCAAAAAGAGCTAAAAGCTCGTCTTCGACGATCGAAATGTCAGCCTTTATACTTCCAATTTCCTGCTTGAGGGACAAAAACTCCTTGTTGTTCTTTATTCCATAAAGATCCGCCTCGTATTTGACGACCTTCTCTTCTTTTGTTCCAACCTCGATCTCTTTTTGGCCTTTTTTAACCTGTAGTTCTTTAAGTTCACTTTCCGCCTGCCTCATTCCGAGTTTTTTGCTTTCCAGCGATCCGTCAATGGAGGCGATCTTTGACGGCATTTCTTCTAATTCAGACTTTACGTCGAATATCTTCCCATCCAATTCTTGAAGGGACAAAAGTTTTTTAAGTTCGTCGCATATATTTTCTTTTGAGCTTTCCATAACCCCCCATTTTTAAATTACGCTAATCAAAAGCCGCTATTAGACATATGGTAAATGGTGGGCGCAGGGGGACTCGAACCTCCGACCTCATGCATGTGAGGCATGCGCTCTAACCAGCTGAGCTATGCGCCCTGAAACAGCAAAATTATATCAGAAATACCCGTGCGGAACAAGGCCTTTCGGAGTAATACGGGTTTATTCGAATCGGTATTGTTACGAAATTTCCGATACAACAAAATAGTCCCGATCTGAGAGAAAAATCTGCGGAGGATAAAAAACCCGTAACCTGAAAACACAAGATGATCTTTCCTGATACGAATTTTTTTGGTGGGGGCACATGGACTCGAACCATGGACCTACTGATTATGAGTCAGTTGCTCTAACCAACTGAGCTATGCCCCCTTTCCGACGCGCATTCTATCATAAGCGGGAAAAGAGTTCAAGAAAGTTTTATCTATAAAAACAAAAGGCCCGCTATGCGGGCCTTTTGATAGAACAATGTAACTTTGTTCTACTTTTTTTTCTTTGCAGCTTTTTTCTTCGCTACTTTTTTCTTTGCAACCTTTTTCTTCGCAACCTTTTTCTTTGCTACTTTCTTTTTCGCAGCTTTTTTCTTTACAACCATTTTTCCCTCCCTTGTGTTTGTTAATAAACTATTTTTTTATTGTCGCTTTGTTAAAATATACATTAATTTTTTTTATTTGCAAGAGTTCAGCGCAAAAAAAAATAAATTTGTTTTCAGTATTTTTAAAACAAAAAAATAATTTTCAGGAAAATATCCCAAAAACACGACTTTTAAAAATTCGGAAGCTTGTACCCCTTTAATATAAGGCATTTCAGGGGTAAACTAAATCCGATTTAAAATTCGCATCATGTCGGGATGAGAATTATACATTGAGAAAATAATTACGCGTCGCGGAAAAAATTCCGCTATGACAGAACTTTACGGAGCTCAACGTCAGATTTCTCGAAAGGAGTTACGAACTCGGCAGCGACCCCGAAGGTAGGCAGCATCGTGGAAACTAAACTCTCGCATCTTACCACTCTGGATAAAAACCGGAGAAACATATTTTTTTCACGGATTTCAATGGTGCAGTCCAAAAGTTCACCTATTAAAAGCTCAGTCAAAGTTTCGAAGTATACCCCTCCAAAACTGATATTATGCGTTATTGAATTCCCGGAGACGCTTTTCCTGGGAGAAAAAGTACGATAGCTGATGGCAAGAGCCATTTTTACCCTGTTATAAGCTCTCTTTTCGTTTGTTATCATATCAATTCGGATCTATTTTTCGAAGCATTAAACACCACGAGGTCTATTCCGGAGACCTTATCTATTTTCCTGTCGATAGAAACACCCTTTATCTCCGAGACGACCGCCTCGATGGTAATGAATGTGTGATTTCCTTTTTTCAGACATCCGGTAAGTGATGCCTCTTTTTTTCCAAAGGACGCGTGAAGATGTATACGGGGTTTCCCATTCCTTGAAGTTATTGTTCCAAAGCCAATAACTTCACGTCCATCATCGAAAGAAACAAAGTTCGGTTCGGGCGGCAGCTCGGGTTCTTTGGGACCGCAAACAAGTTCTGCCGAACGTAAAGCTCCAAGAATATTGACCGAAGCCAGAGACACTTTCTCTTTTTCGGCCAGAAGAGAGAGTCCCGCGATCACATCGTCACCATTATCAAATCTTACAAAAAACACCCGGCCTGCAGTTCCGTGCGAATACTGCAAAACGCATACCCCCTCTTGTTCCAGTTTTGATAATCTGCCCGATCTTTACATGTACCTTTCCGGGGTCCCTTCCACCTCTTTGCAAACCGGGTCATACTTTTCCGGATGCCGTCCGAAGCATGTTCCAAGGCTTTCGAACAACGCGACCTGGTCCAGGTCAACATGGCGCTGAACTATGGCCTTTTCTGCCGTCATGTAGCGTACTTCGTTTCCTTTTACTTCCGCGACGGTCACTCCTGTCACACCCTTTACAAGCAGGTTCACCGCGGCTGCTCCCGCTTCCTTCCCAAAATTTACATCATACGCGCTTGCCCGTCCGCATCTTACCAGATGTCCCGGAGAAACAGCTCTTACCTCGGGTATTTCGTAAAGTTTTTTCACATACATATGTGTTTCTTTCATGAAATCTTTGATAGCAGGGTCATTTTTAAGCCTTTTAGTGAGCTCCTGGCATACGTATTTAGCGGCGCCAGCGAGTTTTTTATGGCCGAAAGCGTCTACCCCCGCGCCTTCGTCCACTATCTCTCCTCCCGACGCGTCTCTCAGCCCTTCGGCAACCACTACAAGATAAGTTCCTTCGAAAACATCGCTCAGGAAAAATCGGTTTGTAAGTTTCTTCTTTACGTCGGCGTACAGAATATCAAAGTCTACGGGGATCTCGGGTAAAAGTATCGCGTCAACATCAGCGGCAATACCTCCGCGAAAGGCGGTATGTCCTGCGTATCTTCCGAAAACCTCCATTACTATGACCCTGTTATGAGTGCGTCCGGTCGTTTTTAGTTCATCGGCATATACCGCTATCTTGTTTATGGTAGAATCCGCTCCGACAGAATATGTTTGCAGATCAAGATCCATTGTTTTTGGAACATGCACACAGGCAATATCATTCTTATGAAGATCCACCATAACACTTCCCGAGTCATCTCCCCCGCTTATCACAAGAGCGTCAAGATTGAATTTGTTGAGTCCCTTTTTTATTCTGTCATACCTTTCGGTATCCTCGATCTTCTTTATTTTCACCCTGGAATGTCCCACCGCGGAACCAGCCATTGAGGCGTTAATAAGGTCAGCCCTATCCGGAGTAATTTCAGTTATACCCGTAAAATCTATAAGATTGTATAGTCCCGCGTAACCGTTCGGGATCGCGTAACATTTTATCCCCATGCTATACGCCATTCCGGCGGCTCCTTTAACAACCGCATTAAGGCCTCCGCAATCCCCTCCGCTTGTTAACACTCCAATATTTCTAATCTTCCCCATGGTCCTCCTTTACAAAGTTTTAATGAATTGTCAGATACATCAGCTGAATAATATTACGCCTATAGTAATAAAAATCAACAAAAATCCTCAATAAACGCTAAAAATCTCTCAAAAATAGCCGGCAAGGGATCCAACAAAGACCGACCTGTTCTTCTGAAGAATTATTTTGAAAGTCTTTGCGCTTATAACGATCTTCTTCATATCCTTATCACCGTCGCGCCAATCGCCAGATGTTAACAGAAATTCAAAATTGTCTCCCTGTTGTCTGACCGAACTTATCTTATAGGGTTTGAATTCCATGAACCTGAAGTCCATTTTTGCTTCTTCAATCGTATATTCCCTTAACTCCGGATCGTCGATAAGAGAAAACATCGTATAGTAATCCTCTCTTGCCCATGCGTCTATAAAATCCGATACAACCCTTGTTCCTTCCGGACATATGTCAGTTCCTGTCCCTTCTCTTGAGGCAAACGCCGAAAAGGGAACGCCCATCATAGGAGTACCGCTTCCTCTGGGATCTTCAAAAACTCCGTATGCCGCATCAGCGGTAAAGATCAAGCTAAGCACAAGGATTAGGATAATCCCCCTCCCAATATAGATAGTAACAGACCTCTCTGGATGCATTTTCATCTAAATACCTTATGGTTCTGAACAACTCAAAGATCGTCTTGATACACAGTATTTTCCAGCTCCCCCACTCCTTCTATTTTTACAACTACTTTATCACCGATCCCCATAGGCCCTATACCTCCGGGGGTTCCTGTAGCTATGACATCTCCCGGGAAAAGAGTCATTACGTTCGATATGAAGGAGACCAGTTTCTCTACACTGAATATGAGATTTGAAGTCCTGGAAAACTGTCTGATATTTCCGTTGATCAAAGTTTTTATCTCAAGATCTTCGGGATCTATGTCTGTATCAACACATGGCCCCAGCGGAGCAAAGGTATCATAACTTTTTGATCTTGTCCATTGACCGTCTTTCTTTTGAAGGTCTCTGGCGGTTACATCATTAAAGCAGGAATATCCTAGGATGTATCCTTTTGCCGCTAAAGGAGCGACCTTGCGGGCCTCTTTTCCTATTACTACCGCCAGTTCTCCCTCGAAATCCACCCTGTCACTCACCGTGGGATGCATTATCCTGTCGTAAGCGCCTATTAGTGAAGATACGGGTTTCAAAAAAATAACAGGTTCATCGGGAACATTCATACCAAGCTCTTCAGCATGGTCAAAATAATTTAGACCTACGCACACTATTTTGGAAGGCCTCACGGGAGGAAGCAGTTTAATTTCATCGAGACCGAAAGATCTTTCGGTTTTTCCGCTTAAAGAACCAGTCACCGAATCGCTTTCGATGCGCCCTTTGTATTCCGCCCCCTCATACAGAAACCTTACAATCTTCAAGTAAATATGTCCTCACTCCGAAAGGAGTAAGATCCTTTCGAAGAACTCGGAACGATCAGCGCTTTTCCACGCTTATTCCTTTTTCGTTTAAAGAAGAAAAAAGTCTGTCTATCTCCGGCTGCTCCCCGTTAATTATAAGATACGCCCATCCGCTTTCAGTGGAAAAAGACGCTTCCATTATCTTTATCCGCACATCAAATTCTTTTATCATATTGCATATTATGGGTTCATCTTTAAGTTCTCCCGGGATGAACAGTTCTATCTTTATCTCCATTTTACATCTCCTCTTTTTTTATGCCCTGTTAATGTTCATTTACAAGAGACCTTACGAAAACCCAAGATCCAAAAAATTTTTAAGTTTTTTCGCTCTTATCGGGTGGCGGAGTTTTTTCAGAGCTTTTGCCTCGATCTGTCTTACTCTTTCACGGGTAACACTAAAAATTTTTCCGACTTCCTCCAACGTACGGGGATATCCATCACCTATGCCAAAGCGTAAAGTCAGTACTTTTTGTTCTCTTTCTGTCAGAGTGTCGAGAACCTCGTCCATCTGCTCTTTCAACATTGCGTATGCGGTAGCATTTGCAGGAGAAACCGCCGATTTATCCTCAATAAAGTCTCCAAAATTTGTGTCGCCTTCATCTCCAATAGGCGTTTCAAGGGAAATAGGGTGCTGGGCTATCTTTATAATTCCGCGTACTTTTTCCACCGGGACCTTCATAGCCGAGGCTATTTCCTCCGGGGTAGGCTCCCTCCCGTTCTCCTGCACTAAAGACCTCGATACTCTGACCAGCTTGTTAATAGTTTCCGTCATGTGTACCGGGATACGTATTGTCCTCGACTGATCGGCTATAGATCGTGTAATGGCCTGTCGTATCCACCATGTGGCGTAAGTACTGAATTTGTAACCTCTTTCATATTCAAATTTATCTACGGCTTTCATAAGCCCCATGTTGCCCTCTTGTATCAGGTCCAGGAAAGAAAGTCCCCTGTTCGTATACTTTTTTGCAATACTCACAACAAGACGCAGGTTGGCCGCGACAAGCTCCTTTTTGGCTGAAATGTATTCGCCTTCTATTCTTTCAAGCTCGTTTACATCACCAGCCATTTGTTCCGGAGTTCTTCCTGTGCTCCTCTGGATCCTTCTAAGCTCTGACTTAAGGATAGTTCGGTCTTTTTTATTTGATTTTTTCTGTTCAAGTTTTTCCAGCTTGATCTTGAACGAACGAGCCTGGTTCAGTGTCTTAGAAATATCTTCGGCCACTCTCTCAACAAGAGAGATTGTTACTTTTAGTTTGAACATAAGAGACAAAATGCTCTCGTTTTTAGTGGAAAGCTTTATACGTTTTATGAGGTCTCGTTTCACCTTTTCCAGTTTTTCCAGATTCGCCCCGGGAGGGACATCAAGGACATCGTCAAGATTGTAGTCGTTGTCCAGCGAGTCTTCGATCTCGTCAAGAAGCATGTCCCGGCCTATCTTTATCTTAAAGACTATCTCTTTAAGGCTTTTTTCGTTGCTTTTTATTCTTTTGGCAAGATCAAGTTCCTCTGTTCTTGAAAGCAGTGGTATTTGCCCCATTTGTTTCAGATACATTTTTACAGGGTCGTCAATCTGGACAAATTTGCGGGTCTTTGCCTGCTGCTGGTCCCTTTTGACGGTAAGATGTATTTTTTCCAGTTCTTCTTCGGATTCCACTACTTTTATGTCTGCTGAGTGAAGAGCTGTCATTACCTCGTCTATCTCATCCGAGGAAACCACATTGTTAGGGATAATATCGTTAACTTCATCATAACTCAGATATCCTTTATCCTTGCCCGCTTTAATGAGCTTTTTAACTATAGCTTCCCGTGCGTCTGTTTTGGTAATTTCAGATGCTTCCGGAACGGCCGCATCTGAGGGAGTGGATATTTTTTTAGACCTTTTTGATTTTTTTGGACGCCCCATTTTCAAACAACCCTCTCTTTGTGTATTTGATCTATCATTCTCAACGTATCGTTCATGCCGGATATATCCGCGTTCACCTGGGCTTGTTTTAATTTTTCTGCCAGAGATTTAAGCCTTTCTTCCCGGTTCTCTTTTTTCAGGCAGGATATGCAGTCTCTTACCGCCTTGTCCGGATCCTCAATAATGTCTACCTTGGCCATTGCCTGCAACAGAACGTTCCGCGCTCGTTCATCATCGCGTAATCTTCCCAGAAGCTTTGCCTGGTTAAGAGTGGTATCGTTCCCCAGGTCAAAAATACGCTTCGCCTCTGACATTATTGTCCTGACGGCAGGATCGCGAAAAGCATCCGAACCGAGTTCTTTTTGTACAAGACTGAATCTTTTCGCGCTGGCAAGGGAAAGTCCCAGAATATATAGTTCGCTGTTCCTTACTGCTTCCGGAAGAGAATATTTGCCTTGAGGTTTTTCGTATCTATACGGCCGGTCTGATTTTATCTTGCCCATTTCCACCCTCAGAGAAGCCTCATGTATTCCAAGTTTCTCCGCGAGAGTGCGGATGTAATCCGATTGGATAACGGCATTGCTTATCTTGGCTATTGTGGGAAGCATCCCGTCCACTATGGCGCCGATATCTTTTTTCCCTTTTTGCGCGAATAAAAGGTCCAGCTTATAGTCAAATAAGGTTTTGGCGTCCTCAACGACGGCATAAAAAGATGCGCTTCCTTCTCTTGAAACAAAACTATCGGGGTCATCCCCCTTCGGCAAAGTGGCCACCTTTACCTTTAAACCGTTTTCAACTAATATCTCAAGACCACGCAAGCTGGCAGCCTCTCCTGCCTGGTCGGAATCGAAGACCATTACAACCGTATCTGTGTATTTTTTCAGTATATCGACCTGTCGTAAAGTAAGAGCGGTGCCTGAAGTGGCCACAACGTTAATAACCCCATGTTGAAACGGCATTATAACGTCGAGATATCCTTCGACAAGAACGGCATATCCTTTTTCTCTTATTCCCTTTTTCGAGAAGTTAAGTCCATACAATATATTACTTTTACTATAGACCGGGGTTTCCGGAGAATTTATATATTTGGGGAGTCTATTATCCATTACCCTGCCGCCGAAAGCGACAATGGTATCTCTTTCATTATATATCGGGAAAATTATCCTGGAACGAAAACGATCATAATCGTTCCGGCCCTTGTCGCTTGGCACGGTCAGTCCGGCTTTACGCAAAATCTCTACGGAGATCTTTTTGGAACGGCAATACCTCGAAAGCGATTCCCATTCGTCCGGGGCGTAACCTAACCCGAAAGTTGAGACCGTTTGGCTGGTTATTCCTCTGGAATTGAGATATTTAAGAGCATTTCTGCCCTTTTCGCCATTAAGCATATTGCGATAGAACGCTCCTGCAACTTTGTTGGCTTCATATACGCGGGTGGAAACCGACTCTCCTTCTCCGCTTCTATTGGTTGTTTCAGGAATCTCAACGCCTGCCTTGGATGCAAGTACTCTTACAGCTTCTGGGAATTCAAGGCTTTCATGCTTCATAAGAAAATCAATGACATTGCCTCCGGCGTGACAGCCGAAACAGTGATATATCTGTTTGTCCGGGCTGACAACAAAAGAAGGGGTTTTTTCGTTATGAAAAGGGCAGCACGCCTTGAAATTCCTGCCCGACCGCTTTAGCTGTACATAATCGGACAGGATCTCAACTATATCTGATCGGTCGAGAATATTGTCTATAGTCTCTCTCGGGATCATTCCCATGTAACTATTTCCTCCTGTATCGCCTGAATCCCGAACACTCCAGAAAATTGAGTTTTTCCCGTTTCTCAACGGCATCGAACATCAGGTTCAGTCCAAGATTGTCACTTGGGATATGCCCGGCTATAATATAGTTGATGAACTCTGACTTTGCTATTTTATAGCTCTCCTCCTTGCAATGCATACCTATGACGGTTTTTACCCCTGACTGATGAAGCCTGGAATAGAGTTTTGACGGCCCTCCTGTTCCTCCTGTCATGTCCACAAAGATCTTTCCTGCGGGATCATCCTCTTTTCCCAAAAGTATGAAGGGTCCCCCGCCATAACGCATGCCTTCCTGATATTCAGGAAGAGCCTTGAGCAAAGAAAGAACATTTGAAAGTTTTGCTGGCTTCTTCTTATCGAACATCTTCTGCAAAAATGTTGTAACGCAGTTATCCGCAACGGTATGCGCGCACATAAGAGGGATACCGAGCAATTTGGCCGCATCGAGGACCCGGGTATGGTTAATAGGTGACAACCCCCTCGCGACCTCTTCTTTTCTGTCCCGCATAATACCGGCAGCCACTTCCCGGGAGAATCCAAATTTGGTTTCCCACAAGTCCGACTGTATCCCCATTACCTTGTCAAGTTGAGCCAAGGCCCGGGCGGACGGGTGATGAGATATTACCAGATCTATGTTCATTCCCTTTTCCATAAGCCGGTCGGCAAGCAATAGTTCGTCTACCCCTATATCGATTCCTACCATTACATCACTCACATCCTCTTCCCCTGATCCGTTTATTATTCTTGTATCGTAATAAGGATGTTCAAGGCTTTCTTTATCAAAAAATTTTTTGTCCAGCCCTTTTGCTGCGGCATACTCTTCCTTGGCCCTTTTTCTCTCATCTTCAATCGCTTTTTCCGGCCTTGGATCCATTTTTAAGGCAACCTCTATCATTGATCCGTAAATTTCCTTGAGTTTCATTTTTCTCCTTTTCCGTGTGTGTAAACCCGGTCTTCGTTCAGGATCTCTTTGAAAACGTCCTTTTCCGGCGTTTCATTTTCGTTGGAAACAAACAATCCGTCAATTGCTCGGTATAGGACAGCGTCAAACTCTATAAATGACCTACACGTCCGCGACGCCTCTGCCGCCGAGTACCACAGATAATCTATCGGGGTAAGTAAGAGCAGAAAACCTATCATCCCGAAAAGAACAAAAGCCCTCAGGGATGCGACTACTACCCCCCCCGTCTTTTCCAGCAATGAAAGCTCTGACCCAAGTACCACGCTGAAGATCCTTTCGACGAATTTCAAAACAACAAAACCCGCGGTAGCGATAGCAAAAAAAGAAAGCGGTTTTGCCCATCCCTGAAGCATAAATCCGAAAATCGCTTCAGAGACGTATTCATAATAACGGACAGATCCATATAGTATAGCCACCCATCCGGCAAAAGACAATATTTGCGCTCCCACCCCGGTCCGGGTTCCTTTGTACACCATTCCGATAAAAAGGAGTACAAAAACAGCATCAACCCAATTTATCTGTTTTAATAGATCAGGCAAGTTATCCACCTCTCAAGAAATGCGAGTATATCATATAAATGTTGGATAGTCAAATCTACGTGGATTTTAATGCCAAAGCGGAAATTTCGGCATATTTTTAAATCTGACTTTATAGAAACTAACAATATTTTTTTGTGCTATCTGGCTTTTTTTGTAATTAATTTCACAAGATGTCGTTATTTCACTGTGTCACAGGTATTACAATAGGCTGTGATGATTAATGTTGGAAAAAAAGGACAGGTTACTTTATTCGTATCACCTCAGTTCTCTGCAGTAAATTCCTACACCGTCGTCACGAGGGTATCACCTCAATTCTCTGCAGTAAATTCCTACACCGTCGTCACGAGGGTATCACCTCAATTCTCTGCAGTAAAT